>JAABUZ0100000252.1_pt1 | contig 139467 bp, 136 predicted proteins | sample 5562091 | NCBI WGS metagenome assembly JAABUZ01 (sample SAMN12813069, study PRJNA571459) | rock metagenome | isolation source: Antarctica rocks | place: Antarctica: Victoria Land, Linnaeus Terrace sud | collected 2015-12-21 | reverse complement strand
GCTCGCGTACCACCCTCACGGGCGAGGCTCCATTGTCCCGAGAGCTTCACACCCCGGATTTGCACCCGACGCATGTCTCGGTAGGGCACTGGGAGCAGCATCCCAGGTCAGGTCCTGTCCTCCTTTCCGTCCTGACAGCTCCATGCGCGACCTCGTGTCGCAATGGTCCGATGATCGTCGGACCCCAACTCCTCGCGATCGGATCGCCAGACACGCAAAACGCCGTCCACAACCAGATCGCGGCAGGTCCGCATCAGGCGGCAGAGATGCATGGCGTGCTTGGTGTCCATGCCGAACTGACGCTCGAGCGCAGCGCGGCGCGGACTCCGCGTGCGCAGCCAGCCCTGGTACTGGGTCCACTCTCTGGTGGCGGCCTTGACCTGCCGCTCGCGCCGCAGTGCTTCCAGCAGGTCGCCGTCGATGCCGACCTGGCGCGCGGCCGCTACGAAGCGCACATCCTCGGTGGCGCGCTCCCCCCCCGAAGCCAGTGCCGATGGCCACGTCGGCCAGGTACCCGGCGATGCGTGCCTGTAGTGCGATGCTCTGGTGGGGCGACAGGCCCTCGAGGTCGAGCTGCCAGCGCGCCATCACTTCCTTGACGGCCTCCTCGGCCGCCGCGCGCTGCTCGGGCGGCACGAGCCCATGCTCGGGGAGGCCGCAGTCCGCGCGGCGGGGCGGCGCCTCGGGCGGGTCACGCAACCAGCGGCGGTGCTGGTCCATGCGATGCAGCTGGCCGCGAGCGTACTCGCCGAAGGTCTGGCGCGCCCGGAGCGACAGGAATAGTGGCCCCAGCGCACGGCTGCGGTTGCCGAGCGGGGTGGCGCGGACCACGAACCGCTCCTCGACGAAGAGCATCTCGACCACGTTCGGGTTGCAGGCAGCGCCCAGGCGACAGAGCCTCTGGAGGCTGAAGATGGCGGCGTCGTGCGGTCCGGGCAGCCGGCCCGGCATGGCCAGGTCGGCCGCGAACTCGAGCTGGTCGGGTGGCAGGTCGCGGTAGCCAAGGAGCCGATCACAGGACGGAACGTAGACGCCCTTCGGGTCGAGGTCGCTGTCCTCGGTGGCCAGCCCGTACGCCTGGGAGCCGTGGACGGCCAGGTACTGCGCCTGCGCTCAGGCGCGGGTCCAGACCGGAAAGCGCTCCACGATGGTGGGGTGGTCGGGTGAGAGCACGTGCTGCATGAAAGAGAGGAGCCCGGATCTCCCATGGGCAGGCGACCCGGCCGGTTGCCACGATACCCGACCAGACAGGCGCCCGGGCGCCAGATAGTGTCCCGGCGTCCAGGGCGCCCCGCGCCAGCCTCGCATCAGAGAAGCCGGAGCACGCGCCCCGCGTTCTGCCACGCCAATGCTCAGACTTCGCTCAGGGCGGCATCTTCCTCGTGGCGCGCGCCGAGCAAGCTCCTGGTGACGTCGCCGCCGGCGACCGTGAGGTCGTGAAGCCCCTCCTCCAGGTGACGCTGCTCGACGACAGCTTTACCATGCTCCTCGAGCGCGAGGAGTGTTGCTTTGCGCAGCAGCTCGCGAATGAATGCCGCGCTCACACCCTCTGTCTGGTCAACCAGCGCGTCGAGATCAACAGCCTGGAGAACCAGCCGTCGGCTGTAGAGGTCGATGAGCCGACGTCGGCAGCTCGCGTCGGGCAGTGGAATTTCGACGGCCTGGTCGATCCGGCCGGGACGGTCCGCCAGCGCCGGTTCGAGCAGGTCTGGACGGTTCGACGTGAGCAGGAAGATGACGTCGGCGTCATCCTGCAACCCATCCATCTCGTTGAGGAGCTCGAACAGCAGTGAACCGCATTCGTTGACCGTTCGCTCCTCGGCCACCAGATCCACGTCCTCCATGATCACCATGGCCGGCTGAAGGAGCCGGGCCATCGTGCAGGCGCGCTGGATCAAACCCATGCCCGCGCCGGTCATGATCAAGATGGTGCGGTCGTGCATCTGACTGGCCAGATACAACGCCGTGAGTGTCTTGCCGGTCCCGGGCGGGCCGTGCAGCAGCAGCCCACGTTTCAGATGGTGGCCGGCCTCCAGCAAGGTGACGCGATGGCGAGCGAACCCGATGGTGTGGCGCTCGACGCGTTCGAGGACGCCGGCTGGCAGGATGACATCCTGATGGGTGATGCTCGGCAGCCGCCGAAAATTGACCTTGGTCACTCCCCAGCCCTCGCCCGATTGTTGTCGTCGACATCCAGATCGGCCAAGAAGATCAGGAGGTCGTCGAGGTCGTCCAGCGTCTCCAGCGCGCGGAAGAGATTGCCATGCCAGAGGTAGTGCTTAGTGCGCTCTAGCAGAGTGAGCGCTGCCTCGCGTGGGGGTGGCTGGCCGTGGCGTGTGGGCGTGCGCTCCAACCCCTTGGCGTACTGGCCCAGGACGGTTAGGCGCATGGTGATGTGGAACCAGTCCAGCACGTGCTCCGCCTCCGGGCTCAGGTACAGATGCCCACTTGGCCTCCAGGTACAGACGCTCCGGGGCGACGTGCTCGGGCAGCAGCTGGGCCAGCGGGCTGAAGGTGGCGGCGGTGGCTGGCGCGTCAGGCTCCTCGCCTGCCCCGTGAAGGCGGCCATGGCACGGGCACCGGAACAAGCGTGGGCTGGTCAGGGGGACGGTACCGAACAGTGTGCGGAACCGGGTCTGGTGATAGCCCTTCAGCCGCAGGGCAGCACGACAATCGGCGCACCGCCGCCGAGCCTCGACGTGGGCCGCGGCTCCGAGACGTGGCACCGCGAACTCCCGGCCGTGGATGCGGAAGCGGTGTAGGTGGGTGTCGGTCCACCCCCAGGGCCACCTGCAGCGTCTCGTGCAGGTCGGCCAGGGTGCTGTCCTCCGGCACCAGCAGCCGGCGCCAGATCATCGGGCTGATGCCCCGCAGCCAGACGCGCAGCTGATAGACCACCGGCTCGGCCAGGGCGTCCGGCGTACGCGTGGGTGTCGCGATGAGGGCCTCGCGAATAGCCATGGTCGTGTGCCGGCGCGCTACACCGTGGCCGCGGCACGGGCGGCGGCCAGGTAGCGTTAGAGCGTCGTCTTGGAGATTCGGAGCGCGGCGCAGATCTCCGCTGGGGTGTGCTGGGCCTCCCCGTAGAGCGCCACGGCACTGCACACACGCGACTTCCTCGGCCATCAAGGCAGGATAATGAGTATCAGGCGTTCGCGAGAGGCCGTCGTCAGCTCGTTTTTAGTGTCACTGCACGCGGTAAGTGGCGCTGGTCCTGACTCGGAGCGGCTGTCCCGGCTGTGGGTGCGCCTTGAAGCGGCGCGGCGGCTGGCCGCGATTGCATCAGCTCACGGACGTCCTGTGCACTGCCAGCTGCTCCCGTGGATGGCCACCGACTCGTGCTCTAGGCCGCCGGGGTGCCGCGTGCGACGGACGGCCGGTCATGGACCACGAGGTGCTCGGTGCTACGGTCCGCGCGTTCGTCGACCGCAGCGGGAGGCTCGGCAAGCGAGCCGAAGGTGATGATCGGCGCGCGCGCGTCCGGAAAGACAGCTTCCAGGTGGAGTGAGCCGCCCATCACCTCGACGTAGCCGCGCAGAGTGGACAGATACAGGTCGGTCTGGCGCTCCAGGCGCGAGATGGCCGATTGCTGCATCTCCAGCGCGGCCGCTAGTTGGGCCTGGGTCGGGCGGCGGGAGGTCATCGTGGGGGCACTATTGCGCGCGGTGTACCGCGGCCTGCGTGCGGACCTCGCGCCGCCGACAGCAGCTGTCGGCCGACGAGTCAGTTCCGGCCGTCGGTGGGCAGGCGGGCGACCAGCGGCTCGAGGTCCTCGTGCTCGGGCAGGTAGCGGCTGGCCGTTCGTCCGGCAAGCCTCAGGGCGGGTGGCAGGCTGTCGTTGAAGGACTGGACGAGGGAGAGCTGCGACTCGCGGAGGCGACCCAGGCTCTCGGCGAGGCGCCGCTGGGATTCGAGGAGCCGCGCCAGAGCGCCGACCAGGCGCTTCTCGGACTCGCGGAGCTGATCCAGGGCCGCGACGAGACGCGCTCGCGCCTCGGACGCTTCGCTCGTCGACAGAGGCAGATGTTGTTGTTCCATTTACCCATGGTCTAAGCGCCCCGTTGCGAGGCGGTTGCGCGCACGGGCTCCAGCGCGTAGCGTCCGTTACTTGACTAACTGTCGCGTGGTGGAGCGGCACCGGGAGCAAGGCGTGCGCGCGGTTGCCGTCCTCGGCCCAGCAGCACCGCGCGTGGTAGTGCCGGACCGATGCTCGTTCTGCGAGAAGACGCGTGACCGCGTGACCGCCCGGGTGGCTGGCCCAGCCGACTCAGGCGTGGCCATCTGCGATGAGTGTATCGCGCTGTGTCACGAACTGGTCGCCGCACGGAAGGCACAGTCGTAGCGCATCGACGCACCGGGAGCGACTTCAGGTCGGTCGGTCGCCGTTCCCGAGACCAGCCGCCCGTCGCGCTGGCCTACCGCGGTGGCACAATCATGGGCGTGTCACCCGAGGAAGAGGCCTGGCTTGCCGCTCTCCGACCCTCCCGCATCCGCGAGGTGCAGGCCGGTGCTCTCGGCTGGACAGCGCTGGACCTCATCGATATCGAGACGGGGGCGGGCGCAGCGGTGCGACCCATCCTCGAGGCGCTGGGGGTCCAGGTCAGGCTGTTGCGGGTCGGGCAGGCCCGCCACCTGGTCGCCGCCTTGAGTGGGGGTGCGACGGCGCCCTTTGTCCTCCTGGCCTGCCACGGCGACGATGGGCACATCCTGGTGCCCGAGCTGGCACCCGAGCTCGAGCGCTTCCAGCCGTTCCAGCGCCGGTGCGGCCCACAAGAGCTGCGCAGCTTCGCGCACCTGGACGGCAGCGTGGTGATCGCCACTGGTTGCGAGACAGGCACCCCCGCGCTGGCCGAGGCGTTCTTCCGCGCCGGCGCCGCGGCGTACATTGCGCCTGAGGGGGCGCCGTTCGGCTACGCCAGCCTGTTCGCGCCGATCTTCCTGTTCTACGAGCTCGTTGAGCGGCGCTCGTTGCAGGAGGCGGTCCAGCGGCTGCAAGCCCACGACGCAGAGCTGGCAATGTGGCGCCTGTTCCACCCCTCCGGCGAGTAGCAGCGTAGCGAGGGGTCCTGGGGCTGACCGGGAGGTTCGGGGGAGCCAGGAGGCCCTCCCCGACTGACCTGCGCCACCCGGTGTCAGACGCTGGCTCGCAGCGTTGCCATCCGGCGCGCGGTCGGCGTTCAGAGCCGCGACGCACGTGCGTGGCGCCGGATTCTCATGCCAGTGGCCGGTGTCATGTCGAGGCGTGCGTAGAAGGACTGGAGCTCCGGATCGCACAGCAGGTCGACGGCGTACAGGCCTCCCAGCTGGTGCAGCATGCGACGCACCAGCTCTGAGCCGATCCCCTGGCGCTGATAGGTGGGCAACACTTCGAGAAGCGGGATATAGGCACTCAGGACGCCGTCGGAGATCGCCGTGATGAAGCCCACGACGTCGCCGGTCGGCTCAGCAATCGCCAGCACCAGGTGGTCGCTATTGGCCAACACGGCGTGATGCATTTCGGGCGACGGCGGCTGCGGCCAGCCCACAAAGAATCCGTGGAGATTGTCGGGGCGAACCGGGCCAAGGGAGTCTCGGTAGATGACCACCATCTCTCCGACCAGGGCTACGCTGCCGCTGCTACGCCGCAGCCGCGCGCAGGAGCAAACGCTGAAACCGTGGGTGCTGGCGCAACGGCCCGAACAGCGGGTCCTGTACGACCAACAGCACAATTCGTGCTCCCCACGGGCGATGATCGCGTCATAGCGGCCGGGATCATAGTCGCGCGAGAAGCTGCGTGGCGGCCGGCCCAGCAGCAGCTTGAGCTGCGCAGCTCCTCGTGTAGCTTGCCACGCGCCCAGACGGGCTCTTCGAAGCGGTATCGCTGGCGAGATTAGATGAGCTCAAGCGGCAACTGTTGATCGGGCTCGACAAGTGCCGACGGGAGGACGGGATGATTCACGGACGGATGTGCGCAACCCTCATTCGTGCGAGCAAGCCGACCGGTGAGGCATTGCTGCCGTGAGACCCAGGCGGCCATTCAGCGAACCTAGACCAATTGACTAATTGACTAATTGACCACCAGGGCGAGATCCACCGACTGGGTGAAGGAGCCGCCCGAGGCGGCGACGGTCATGTAGTAGATGCCGGGGCCGGCGCCGGCGGTGTCCACGTGGAGTGTCGCCGTGTCGCCCGCCTGAACGGATTGGGCCATGCTCGTCCGCAGAGGCAGGGACCCCGCGTCGCGCGGGGTGGGGTCGCGCTGGGTGCTCCACTGCGAGATGGCGAGGCTGACCGGGCCGGCGAAGCCGCCGGTGCCGCGGGTGCGCAGCTGGAAATCGGCCGGCTGCCCGGCGGCGACGGTCTGCCCGTCGACCGGGTTGACAGCGAGCGTCAAGCCGACCGGGTCAACGCCCGGGTCGCCGAGACTGGGCGGGGCCACGGCCGCGGCCGGGTCGGTGCCCTCCTCGACGATCAGCACCGGGTCGCCGCCAATGTAGTGGTAGGTGTCGGGGTCGCGGATCTGGTCGTTCAGCCGGAAGTGGGCCGTCGCCGCTGGCAGGTCGACGACCCACCACCCCTGGTTCTCTTGCAATGGCTGGCTGGCGCCGCGGCGGTCCACCTGTTTGGCGCTGGTGCCAGTCTTGCGGATGCGCGCGCGGACCATGGCGCCGTCGCCGTTCCAGAGCGCGGTGACGCGCTGTTTGCCCGGCTTGTCGAACGCCACTTGGTAGACCTGCCAGTTCGGCAGGTAGGAGCCCTGGTCGCCCGGCCAGGGCGACCAGGCTTCGGCGTCGCGCACCAGGGGGACGAACTGGGCCCGGGCGTAGCCGGAGAAGGCCGTGAGCGCGGTGCGCAGGGCTTCGGCCGCCGGCCGTGGCGTGCCGTCGTCGCGCGTCATGCCCCAGACGGCGGGCTCCTTGCAGGCGTCACCGTCAACCATCTGGTAGACCTCGATCTGGCCGTAGCCGGTCGCTGCCGCGAGAGCGACGGCCTGCTCGACGTAGGCCGCCTGCTGCTCCATGGTGGTATTCACCGGGTCGTCGCCGTGCCGGCAGGCGATGGCGGCGTCGTCGGTCGGCATGGCGTTGGTCTCGGTCAGCCAGATCGGCTTGTCGATCCGGTACTTGTGCTGGATGTCGACGAAGGCGGCGTGGACCCTGACGATGTCGTCGGAGGCGCGGTACAGGTTGAGGGAGATGGCGTCGTGGTAGAAGTTGTGCGCCGCCGCGTCAGGGTCCTGGCCGAGGATGCCGAGCAGACGGTCGTAGAACTGAGGCCGGCCGCTGTTCTGGTCGACCCAGTAGGAGGTGCCCGGGAAGGAGACGACGGCGTTGGGGTTGGCCTTCTTGGCGGCCAGGTAGCCCACCTTGAGGAGCTGGGCGAACTGAGCGTCGCTGCCGAGCCAGGTGAACGAGCCGCCGGCGCCCGGGTCGCCCGGCTTGAACTCCGGCTCGTTCCAGATGATCCACTGGTCGATGCGGCCGGCGTAGTACTTGACGGTCCGGTACACGTACTGGCCGAAGTAGTTGTTCGGGTCGTCGAACGGGAGGTCGAGATTCTTGGGCGGCGAGCGCTGCCCGAGGTCGGGCTGGGCGGCCGCCCAGCCCGGCGTGAACTGGAGCAGGCCGGCCACTTTGACGCCGCGGTCGAGCTCAGGCTGGAGGCGGTCGTTGGGCAGCGACAGGCCGAGGTGGCTGAAGTCGCCGGCCGCGCTGGGCTGGATCTCGGGCCAGGAGAGGACCACGCGCTCCCAGCCGGCGCCCATGGTGGACATGGCGGCGGCGTTGCGGAAGCCCTCGGCGACGCCGAAGCGGGTGTCGGGGGTAGGAGCGGCGGCGAGCGGCGGCGGCGCTGGGGAGCTGGTCGCGGCCGCCAGGAGGAGGCTGGCGAGCAGGAGTGGGCGCAGGGGGTTGAAGTTGAATGGGCGGGCGCGGCGCGGCCCGGACGGGGATGACGGGCGGTGGGGCGTGGGGCCGACAGCCATAGCGATCATGTTTCAGTCTACAAGTGAAAGCGTCAGCCGGGGGAAGAAGTGCCGCCGCGCCTTCAGCCAGTTGCCGCCGGCTCCCCAGCTCCCGCTCCCGTCCCAGTCCGGGTCCCACGCGCCGCCGCCGTCAGCTCCACCAGCCGCTGTTTGCCCCGCTCGCGCTCCACCGCGTACTGGTTCCGCGCTATGTCCCCGGCCGCGTACCGCTCGTCCAGCGCCGCCAGCCGCACCACCAGCTGCAGCCGCTCCTCCTCCAGGTCTACCCGCGTGCGCCCGCTGACCCCGACCGACCGGGCGCGCACGCTGAACAGCCACAGCCCAGCCCCCAGCACGACGAACGCCACCCCCAGCCCGATCAGCGCCACCTGGTTCGTGCTCAGCCCGCCCACCGCCGGCAGGTTCCGCAGCTGCGCTGACAGGGCCGTCCCCCGCCCCAGGTTCTGCCCCGTGTACACGCCGTACGTCTGCCCGCCCAGCTGGGCCGGCGCCTGTGGCGTCAACTGTCCCGTCTCCAGCCGCGGACCATCAGACGGCACGTACAGCGTGAACGCTCCCACCGCGTACGGCAGCTGCAGGGAGAGGTCGGCGCCGTCACCCGTGTACGGCACCTGAAAGGCCAGGGCGAACTCGTGCGGGCCGGGCGTGACCGGGCTGGTCACTTGCAACCCACCAACCGCGCCAGCGACGTCCTCGCTTCGGAAGCCGGCCTGGAACTGAGCCCCGAGCGCTCCCTTCGGCAGCCCGAACTGCAGTCCGCGCGCGGCCGCCTGGTCCTGCGGGTTGCTGGTGACGAAGGCGCGGTCGCCACCATTGGCCACCGCGCCCATCTGCATCAGCTGGAGCATGCCCGGTTGTACCCCGACGACGATCAGGTTCAGCCGATCGAAGCGGATCGCGTCGTCGCTCGTCGTCGGCTCGAACACCTGGATGTCGGCCCGTCCGTCCGGCTCGTCCTGGAGCTGGAACGGCTGCGCTGCCGTGTAGGTCACCCCACCATGGCGCATGAAGGCGACGTAGACGACGTTCGGGTCACGGTCCAGCCCGGTGATGTGGTACGCCCCATCCCCGTCCACCGGCGCGCTCCTCTGGCCCACCATCGTCTGCTCTTTCCGACCGTAGGCGATCAGCGAGACGGTCTCGCCGACAGGCACCGATCCGCCAGCCGTCCCGTTGGTGATGGTCCCAGACACCGAGCCATCGAGCGGCGCCGCGCTGGCCGGGGCGGCGAGCGCGGCGCTCCAGCCGAGCGCCCACAGCGCGACCAGGACCCGCCCCCACCTCACCGCGCCACGTCCGGCTGTCCGGTAGCCGCACTGCTGGATGGCGCGCCTCGGGCGCTGGCGAACGCCGTGCGGGCGGCCGCGATCTCACGCTCGATATCGTCGTCGATGCCGTCCAGTCTCCCCCGCACCTCGCGCAGCTGGTCGGCCGCCTGGCCAAGCAGCTCGCCGCTGAGCGCCGCGTAGTCCTCCGCCGAAAGCTTGCCGGTCTCGTAGTCGAACTCCAGCTCCAGGACGTTGCGGTACAGCTGGAAGCGGTCGACGGCGGCGTCGGGAGCGACGACCATGCCGACGGCCGACGCCCGGGCCGGTCGCAGCAGCGGCAGCAGCGCGAACACGGCGGCGGCGACGATCAGGCACGCCCCCAGCAGCACCGGGACGGCGTCGGCGCTGGCCACTACAGCGCCTTCTGGCGGAGCTGGCCCAGCTCGTCGAGGACGTCCGGGTCGGCCGCCAGCGGCGCCGCCGGCCTAGCGGCCGCTGGGCCGGCTTGGCGCCACTGCCGCAGCACAACCGCCAGGATGGCCAGGCCTCCGACCACGGCGATGATCGGTCCAAACCAGACGCCCAGGCTGACGCCTCGCTTCGGCGGGTCGCTCAGGATGCCGTCGCCGTAGGCCGCCACGAAGCTGTCGAGGATCTGCTGCTCGCTCTCACCAGCCGCCTGCTTCGCCCGGATCACGTCACGCATGTCGCCGGCGAGCTTGGCGCCGGAGTCCCACACCGTCTGACCTTCGCACACGGGGCAGCGCAGCTGGAGCGCCACCCGTCGCACCGCGTCGTCGGCGGGATCGGCGGCCGCCACCGTCGGCAGCAGGACCACCACCACGAGCAGGGCGAGCAGGCCCGCCAGACTAGCTCTAGCCGGCCAGACCAACCGCGCCCTCCGGAACCCGACTCGGCGCCCGCCGCGCGCTCGGCTGCGGGGCCGACCACAAGGAGACGAAGGTGCCGGCCAGGAGCACCAGGCCCCCCAGCCAGATCCAGCTGACCATGGGGTTGACGAACAGGGACAGGCTGACGCGGGCGTTCGGCCCGTCGCCATCCCACGTTGCCAGCACCACGTACAGGTCTTCGAGTGGACGGGACTGCAAGCCAACCTTCGTGCTGGGCTGGTCCGGGAAGTTGTCGAAGTAGACCTTCTGGGGGCGCAGCTCGCTCCCATTGACCGTCAACGGCGCTTCCACTACCTTCGCGCCGGGCACCTGATAAGTGTGCAACCCGCTCGCGGTGACGGTGTACGCGCCGATCTGGAGCGACTGCCCGGGCTGCAGGGCGCCCTGCGCCTCCTGCTGGTAGACGTGCGAGCCGACGACCCCCGCGCCGATCAGGATGATGCCCAGGTGGACGATGTAGCCGCCGTAGCGGCGGTTGTTCCGCTGCACCAGTCGGCCAAGCGCCACAAAGTGCGCCTCACCGGTGGCGCGGTGCCGGGCCGCGGCGCCACGCACGAACTCCTGGACGATGGTGGCCAGGACGAACAGGCACAGGGCGAACCCGATGATCGCGTAGACGTTGCGGACGCCCACAAGGGCGAGCACGGCGGCGCCGCCGAGAGTGGCGACGACCGGCGCCAGGAAGCTGCGGGCCAGGTGCTCGCGCGACGCCCGGCGCCACGGCATGAGCGGCGCGATGCCCATCAGGAGCAGCGTCCCGCCAAGGAGAGGGCCGGCCACCTGCTGGAAGTAGGGCGGCCCAACGCTGATCCGCGCCCCGGTGAACGCCTCTGCGACGAGCGGGTAGATAGTTCCCCAGAAGATGGCGAAAGCGATCCCCAGAAAGAGCAGGTTGTTCAGCAGGAAGCTCGCCTCACGTGACAGCAGGCTGTCCAGCCGGTCGTCCGAGCGGAGCCCGGGCAGTCGCCAGAAGAACAGCGCCAGCGAGCCGGCGATCGCGAGCCCGAGGAACGTGAGAAAGTACGGCCCGATAGCTGACAGGGCGAAGGAGTGGACCGACGCCAGAATGCCGCTGCGCACGACGAACGTGCCGAAGATACTCAGGAAGAACGCCACGAAGATCAGCGCGATGTTCCACGCCTTCAGCATGCCGCGGCGCTCCTCGATCTGGATGCTGTGGATGAACGCCGTACCGGCAAGCCACGGCATGAGGGCCACGTTCTCGACCGGGTCCCAGCCCCAGTAGCCGCCCCAGCCCAGAACGTGGTACGCCCACCAGGCGCCGAGCAGGTTGCCCAGCCCGAGGACGAGCCAGGCGACCATGGCGTAGCGCCGCGCCAGGGCCACCCATTCGCTGCCGAGCCGGCCGGTCGCCAGCGCGGCGATGGCGAACGCGAACGGCACGCTCCAGCTCATGAACCCCGCCAGCAGCATCGGTGGGTGGATGCGCATGCCCTCGTCGTACAGCAGGGGGTTCAAGCCCTGGCCGTCCGGCGGCGTGAACGGCAGCCGCTCGAAGGGCGTGGCGACGAAGCCGAGGAGCAAGGTCATGAACGCTTCGACCGTCATCAGCACCGCGACGACGTACGGCACGAAGATCCGGTGCGGCCCTGGTTTGCGCTGCTGCCAGATGACGACGGCGCTGAAGAGCGACAGCGTCCACGCCCAGTAGAGCAGGGAGCCCTGCTGGCCGCTGTAGAAGGCGGGCACCACCAGGTCGAGCGGCATGGCCCGGCTCGAGTGGTCCCACACGTAGCGCAGCGAGAAGTCGTGGCTGACGAGGGCGGCGATCAGGGTCAGCGCGGCGCCGGACAGCAGCATGGCGACGCCCAGGGCGGCGTTCTGGCCGCTCAGGGCGAGCTCGCCGAGCCGAAGCCGCACGCCGGCGAGCGACGCGGCGACCGCGTAGACGGCGAGCACCAGCGCTCCGACGACGCAGATCTGGCCAAACGAAGCCATCAGCTGTACGTGTGCTCCTGGGGCGGGGCGTTCTCCAGGCGGGACGGGCATTTGGCGAGCACCGTGTTGGCCACGAAGGTGCCGTCAGCGTTCAGCTTGCCCTCGGCCACGATCTCGACGTTGTCCCCCATGATGTCGGGTACCTGGCCGCCGCGGTACACCACCGGCAGCGACGTCGACGTCGCTGCCGCGTCGGCAATCTGGAAGTGCATGCCGACCCCGCTCGCGTCCGGCGCCGCGCTGCCCGGCACCAGGTTGCCGGACACGCGGAACAGCTGGTTGTGGGCGCCCGCGCCCTTCGCCTGCAGCTCGCTCACCGTCAGGAAGTAGACAGCGCTGTTCTGGAGCCCCATGACTACCAGGTATACGACGGCCAGCATGATGGCGCCGCCCGCCACCCAGAGCTTCACCGAGGCGAACGGAGCGCTGCTCCCCGTTGGTGCGCTACCTGATGAGGTCGCCGCGTACGCCACCCTCAAAGACTCCCTTCAAGACAGCGGCCAGGAGTACCGCTCCCGCGCCGAACAGCAGAACGAGCCGTCCATCGGAAGCCGCGGCTCGCAGACCGTGGCGGCGCCAGAGGAAGGCGAACTGGTACGCCAGCACCCCGAGAAGCACCTTGGCGACCAGCACCGCGGCGTACGCGGCGCCCGCCCCGCGCGACAGCCGGTCCAGCGTCAGAATGGCGCCGGTCGCCAGAAACACGACCAGCGTCACCTCGGTCAGCGCTTTGAAGCGTCGCGCCGCTGCCGACGGGTCCCGCGCCGGGCCGTCCACGAGCAGCAGGAGCGACCATCCCAGAAAGGCCGCGGTCGCCAACGCATGCAGCCATCGGATCAGGACCAGGAGCGCGTCAGCGGCCCACGCCGCTGGCACGCTGGAGCTCGGCCAGGTACACGTCTAGATCGGCAGGGGTCAGCGTGTTCGTCTTGCGGATGAGCCGGCCGTCCGGCGCTATGAAGTACGTCTCGGGCACACCGCGCATCCCGTAGCTGACGGAGATCGCGCCAGCGTTGCCAGAGCCGTTCGGGTAGGAGATCCCGTAACGCCTGAGGAAGCTCAACGCGTCGGCGTCGACGTCTTCCACGTTGACGCCGACGAACTGGACCTGGCCCCCGGCCCGCCGGGCGGCCGCTTCGAGCGCTGGCGCCTCGTCGACGCAGGGTCCACACCAGGACGCCCAGAAGTTGACGACCAGCGGCTTGCCCGTCGCCAGGGCGCGTGACAGGGTGAGCGTGGATCCGTCGAACAGCCCGAGCGAAAAGTTGGGCGCCGTCTGGAAGGGCACCTGGACTACCTTGGACCCGGCGATCTCGCGCTGTTGGAGGCCGAACCAGAGCAGCGCCAGCAGCGCGACGACGACGGCGCCGGCTCCCGCCGCCAGGGCAGCCGGCACCCAGGCGGCTCCGGTGCGGTTCGCGCCGGCGGTGCGATGGAGCTCCTGGCCCGCCATCGTCATATCCGCAGTTTAACGAATGGAGCCGGCCAGACGGTCCGTTCTGGGGGCCGCTCCGGTCCGTCGCGTGTCGCGGGGCAGGGCCGCCAGGAACGTCTCGAGCGCTGCCTAGTTCAAGGCTTAAGGCTTAAGGCTTAAGGCGTTCAGCTGGCGCTGGGCGATGGCGTTGGTCGGGTCGGCGGCCAGGGTCCGCTCGAAGGCGTGGCGGGCGCCGTCCCTGTCGCCCAGCTGCAGTAGGGCGCGACCCAGCATGTTCGTGCCCCTGGGGCCCAGCGGCTCGGCGGCGCGGAGGGTGTCGACCGTCTGCTGCCACTGCCCCTTCTCGATGAGCGCCGTCGCTTGCACCTCCGCCTCTTCGGCGCGGACGACTGACCGCGCGGTGGTGGCGCGGCTGCTTGGCGGGGCCCAGCCCACGCCGGCGCGCTGGCACAGGTCGGCCAGGATCCGCTCGATGTCCGGGCCTTTGCCCTGGCCGAGGGCGCCGATGGGGCGGCCGTGCAGCTCACGGATGCCGCCCACGAGGGGGAGTCCTTCGCCCAGGAGCTCGCGGCCGACGTCCGGTCCCAGCAGGACCACGGCGCGTGGCTGGCTCCGCGTGATGGCGACGCCGATGGCCGCCCGCGCGGCGCCGCGATCGAGCTGCGCGGCGAGCACCAGCGCGCCGACCGCCTGCCGGGCCACCAGGGGGCCGACCTGCGCGCCGTGCGGCATGCGCGCCAGCACCGCCCGCGCGTCGGGCGGGTCGGCGATCTCGCGCTTCGTCGGCGGCAGCCCAGGCCCCTCGCGGGCGACGAACAGGAGGTCCATCTAACGCGCCGTCATCCCGTCACCGTAGCGTGAGCCGTCAAGCCTACTTCATCCAGCTCCGCCTGGTCGCGTCCGCTGAGCCGCCGGTAGCCCGGCCCCCGGTCGAAGAAGGGCGCCGGGCCGCGGCTGGCGGCCAGCGCCGATCGCAGCGCCGCGGTCGCTGGCTCGTCCACCGTGAGGCCCTCGGCGTCGCCGCGCAGGACCACGCCATAGTCGTCGTTAGCCGATTGCCGGCTCACTTTGCCCTGCACGACGTCCACCAGGACCAGCTCCGGCTCGCGCCCGAGTGGGTCGCCCCAGCCGCCGCCGCCCGTGGTGTCGATGCGGACCAGCGTGCCCGCCGGTATCGCCTCGTCGTCCACCAGGCCTTCGAGCTGCCGCTCGTTCGGCCCGCCGGGATCGACAGTGACGCGGAACGGCTGGCCGGCCCGGCCGCCTTTCAGTCCCCAGCAGGACAGGATGGAGCGGTCGGCGACCGACAGGAAGGTGGCGTCGCGCGTGGGGCGGATCTCCTTGCGGTACCCCAGCCCGCCGCGCCGCTTGCCCGGGCCACCCGAGTCCGGCGCCAGCCCGAGCCTCTCCACGACCAGCGGGTAGCGCGTCTCGGTGAACTCCACAGGCAGGTTCTTGGAGTCGGGCACGATGTGGATCGTGTCCGAGCCGTCCGCCCACGGCCGCCCACCCGAGCCGCCGCCGAGTACCTCCCGCATCAAGTACGGCTGCCCGTCCGCGTCCAGGCCGTGGAACCCGGTGTACCGGATCGTCTCCTGGTCGGCCGGCATGTGGCCGTCGGTCGCCTTGGCCAGCACGCCGGCCAGGATGCCGAGCAGCCGCAGGATCACGAAGGTGCGCGCGTTCACCGGGGCGGGGAAGATCGGCGTGATCAGGGTGCCCGGCTCCGGAAACCGCAGCTCGATGAGCGGCACCACGCCCTCGTTGACGTCCAGCTCGGCCATGCGCTCCGGTGAGTCGGCCAGGTTCCGCAGGATGGGCGCTAGCCACTTCTTCAGGAACACGCCGTCGGCGTAGTTGCTAGCGTGGTTGATGGGACCTCTGGCCTGCGGTCCTGTCCCGGCGAAGTCGATGACCAGGCGCTCGGGCGTCTTGGTCAGGGTCATGCGCTGCACGTGCAGCCGGGGTGGGTCGACGCCGTCGTGTTCGGCGTAGTCCTCCCAGGCGTAGGTGCCGTCGGGGATCTTCGTGAGCAGCTCGCGGCGGAAGGTGTCAGTGGTGCGCGCCAGGCTGGCGTCGAAGCACGCTTCCACCTGTGCCTGGCCGTAGCGCTGGAACAGCTCCCGCACGCGTTCGGCGCCCATGCGGCAGGCGGCGACTTCCGCGTCGAGGTCGCCGCGCAGGCTGTCCGGCAGGCGCGAGTTGCGCGTGAGGACCCGCAGCAGGTCGTCGTTCAGCCGGCCGCCGGCGTACAGCCGGACCGGCGGCACGATCAGCCCCTCCTGGTAGTACGAGGTGCCGTGGCTCGGCATGGAGCCGGGCACGCAGCCGCCGATGTCGTCGTGGTGGCCGAACGCCTGGACGAAGGCCACGACGGCGCCCCCGTGGTGCACCGGCACCGTCACGCACAGATCTGGCAGGTGCCCGATACCACCTTCGGACTGGTACACGTCGTTGTGGAAGAAGACGTCGCCCGGGGCGATGGTGGCCAGAGGGAAGTCGCGCACGATCGGCTGAACCAGCGCCGAGTAGGAGCGCCCGGTGAGCTTGCGGCAGTGCCGGTCGTGGATGCCGCCGCGGAAGTCGCGCGCCTCTCGGATCATCGGCGACCGCGAGGTGCGCTCGATGGCTGCCTCCACCTCGGCCTCGGCGGATGCCAGGCTGCCTTCGACGATCTCGAGGACTATCGGGTCGACAGCGATGGTCGTGGACCCGCTGGTCACGCCTCGGCTCCGCGCCGCCGCAGCACCAGGTTGCCGAAGCGGTCGACAGTGGCCGCGTGCGCCGGGTACACGACGGTGGTCGAGCCGAACTCCTCGACGATCGCCGGGCCCGCGACGCGGTCACCGGGCTGGAGCCCCGCCCTGTCGAACAACGGCGTCTCGTGGAAGCTGCCGTCGAAGGCAACTGGCCGGGTGCCGCGCCGCGCCCGCTGCGCGCGCCCGTCCCCCGGCGGCAGCTCGGGCAAGCTGGGGCGGCGGATCGGTCCGATCCCTGTCACCCGCACGTTCACCCACTCGACGCTCTGGCGCGGCGTTGTCGGCAATGTCGCCGAGGACGGCTCGCGCCGACGGTAGCTGTACCCGTAGGCCTGCTCGTGCGCGCTGTGGAAGCGGGCGACCGCCACGTCGGCCGCCTCGCGGGTGAAAACGCCTGATGGCACGTCCACGTGCACCTCCCACGCCTGGCCGGCGTAGCGGAGGTCGGCGCTGCGCACGAGCAGCATCTCGGCGCAGCCGTAGCCCTCTCTCTGGAGCGCCTCGCGGGCCTGTCCCTCGAGCCGGGCGAACAGCTGGCCGACCGCCGTAACGTCCAGGCGGTCATCGCCCTGCACCGACGTGGCGACGTAGTCGTTCCGCAGGTCCACGGTGAGCAGGCCGAAGGCGGAGACGTTGCCGGGGCTTGGCGGCACGAGCGCGCCGGCGAGCCCCAGCACGTCGAGCAGCTGGCCGGCGAGCAGCGGGCCGGATCCGCCGAAGGCAACGAGCAGATAGTCCCGCACGTCGAGGCCCCGCTTGGTCGTCACCTGGCGCACCGCGTTCGCCTGGCTCCAGGCGGCGATGTCCAGGATGCCCGCGGCCAGGCGGCCTGTCTCCAGCCCGAGGCCGTCGGCCAGCGCCGACAGCCCCGGTTCTGCCAGGTGGCGGTGGAGCGGGATCTCGCCGCCTAGCAGGTGCGGCGGGATCCGCCCCAGCAGGAGCGCCGCGTCGGTGATCGTTGGCTCGCGCCCGCCCTTGCCGTAGCAGAGCGGGCCAGGATCGGCGCCGGCGCTGCGTGGGCCCACCCGGAGCCGGCCGTCGGCCGCCCGCCAGGCGATCGAGCCCCCGCCGGTACCGACTGTGGCCACGTCGGTCATGGGCACCTTGACGGGGAATCGGCCGACCCGCCCCTCGGTGGTCAGCTGCGGCGCGCCGCCATGCACCACGGCGACGTCGGTGCTCGTTCCGCCGCCGTCGAGGGTCAGGACGTCGTCGAAGCCCGCCGCCCGGGCCAGCATGGCGGCACCCAGGGCGCCGGCGGCCGGCCCGCTGAGCACAGTGGTGATGGGCTGGCGGGCGACCTCGCGGGCGGAGATCACTCCGCCGTTCGACTTCATGATGTAGAAAGGCGTGCTGGCGCCGACGTCGGCGGCGACCCGCTCGTGGATCCGTCCGATGTACCGCCCTACCCGTGGCTTGACGAAGGCGTCGATGGCGGTCGTCACGGTGCGCTCGTACTCGCGGTACTCGGGCAGCACCTCAGACGAGATGGAGACGTCGGCCTCCGGGTAGACCCGTGCCAGCACGTCCCGCATGCGGCGCTCGTGCTCGCCGTTGGCATACGCGTGCAGAAAGCACACCCCAATGCAGGCGATGCCCCGGTCTCGGAACCAGCCGGCCACCTCCTCGGCCTCCCGCTCGTCGAAGGGGCGCAGCAGCCCACCGCGGTAGTCCAGCCGCTCGTCGACCTCGCGGACGCGATCGAGTGGCACGAGACGCTCGGGCTTTACCCAGAAGTAGGAGTTGCCGTAGCCCTGGGGCACGTTCTGGCGGCCGATCTCCAGGATGTCGCGAAATCCGCGGGTGACGACCAGCCCGAGTCCCGGAAACTGCTCCTGGAGCAGGGCGTTGGTCGCCACGGTGGTCCCGTGGCAGAGCGCCCGGATGGCGGCCGGTGGGAAGCCGCCGCGCGCCGCGACCCTGGCCACGCCGTGCATGACGCCAACCGAAGGGTCGGCCGGGGTCGTCGGCGTCTTGGTGGCGAAGATCTGGCCGGTCTCCTCGTCGACCGCGACGACGTCAGTGAACGTGCCGCCCGTGTCCACGCCGATCCGGAACCCCGCCATCGAGCATGGAGCGTACAGTCCCGCCGGGCGCCGGGGAAGCAGGACGTTGAACGGTGTGCCCAGCGTTTGTAGCGCCGGATAGCATGCTGGGCGTGCTGATCGGGGTCGATGCTAGCCGGGTCACCCGCGCGCGGCTGACGGGGACCGAGACGTACTCGCTCCAGGTCCTGCGCGCCTTGCTGCCGCTCGACCAGCGCAACGACTACCGTCTGTACCTGAGCCAGCCGCTGTCTCGGGACCTGCTGCCAGCGCGCGACCGCGTGGACCGGCGCGTCATCAGAATGCCGCGCCTCTGGACCCACCTGGGGCTCTCGCGTGAGATGCTGCGAGCGCCTTGCGACGTCTTGTTCGTTCCGAGCCACGTCATTCCGCTGGTCCACCCACGCCGCACGGTGGTGGTGGTGTACGACGTCGGGCACCGATTCTTTCCCCAGGCGCACCGTCTTGCCGAGCGCGTGTACCTCGAGGCCGCCATTCGCTGGCACGTGCGCGTCGCCACGCAGATCGTGACCATCTCGGCCGACACCAGGCGCGACCTGGTGCGCCTGTTCGGCGCGGACCCACGGCGCGTGTCAGTGGCCTACCCGGCCGTGGACGGCCACTTCCGGCCGCCGCCGGCCGCCGCCGTGGCCGAGGTGCGACGACGGTATGGGCTGCCCGAGCGCTACGTTCTCCACGTCGGTACGCTGAAGCCGCGCAAGAACGTACCTCGGCTGGTGCGAGCGTTCGCCGCGGCAGAGCTACCCCCGGATGTCGGACTGGTCCTGGCCGGCATGGCGACGCATGGGGCGGCAGACCTGCGCGAAGCGTTGGACGCGTCAGGTGTACGGCAGCGCGTCCAGACACTGGCGTACGTCGACCTGGCCGACCTGCCGGCGCTCTACGGCGGCGCGACGTGCACCGCCGTGGTCAGCCTGCACGAGGGCTTCGGTATGCCGGCCCTGGAAGCGCTGGCGTGTGGCGCGCCGACCGTGGTCAGCGACCGGGGCTCCTTGCCTGAGGTGGTGCAGTCGGCCGGTCTGCTCGTGGACCCTTTCAGCGTCCCGTCCATCGCCGCGGGACTCACGCGGCTGGTGACTGACGGCGCGCTGGCGGGGAGGCTGCGAGGCGCGGGCCTCGCGCGCGCGCGAGCTTTCACCTGGGACGGGGCGGCCGCCGTCACGCTGGCGGCGCTCGATCGCGCCGGCTCCGGGACGGGCCCGCCGCCTAGCCCGCCAGCCGGACGCACACCCGCTCCATCTGGTCGACGGTCCGACGCCAGGTGAACGTTTCTGCGCGCGCACGGGCTGCCTGCGCCATGAAGCGCCATTGCCGGTCGTCGCGGGCCAGCTGGCGAACCCGCTTTACGAGCGCTGACGCGTCGTCCACGAGGTACCCGGTTTGCCCGTCGACGACTGTCTCGGTCAGGCCACCGTCGCGCCATGCCACCACCGGTACGCCGGACGCCATGGCTTCGAGGGCGGCGATGCCCAGCTCCTCGGCGTACGGGGTAAAGACCGCCAGGCGCGCCTCCTGGTAAAGACGCGCCACCTCCACCGGCAGCTTCGGTCCCAGGAAGGTGACGTTGGCGGGCGCCAGGGAGCGGAGGGCCGCCACGGCGGCCGGCGGTCCGTCGCCCACCACCAGAAGGGGCACCTCCGGCAGCGCGCGCCAGAAGCGGAGTAGCCGGTCCAGCCCTTTCTCGGGCGCCAGCCGTCCGACGGTGATCGCGTAGCCGCCGGGCGCCGCGCCGGGCTCGAAACTGTCCAGGTCGACGCCTGGGTAGACCACGTCGTCGGCGCCCCGTCCGTAGAGCCGACGCAAGCGACCCGCCGTGAAGTGGCTATTAGCCACGAGAGCCCCGGCGCGGCGCACGGCGAGCCAATCGACCGCCCGCCGCAGGCGCAGGTCGGGTCGGGTGGCGCCGGGCTGCAGGAACAGGCTGCGGGTCGAGTGCGCCCAGTAGGCAACGCGGCGCCCGTGGCGCAGCGCGAGGAGGTTGGCGCCAAAGCTGTTGGCGACGACGACGTCGTCCCGCACCGGGTACCAGGGCCACTCCAGCCGACCGACTCGGGTGGCCGGGTACCGCGCAAGACCCGGGTAGGTGCGTTCGGCGATGAACCGCCCGACCAGCAGTCGGACGCGGTGGCGTCCAGAGAGGCCGTCGGCGAGGGCGAGAACGGCACGCTCACCGCCACCCAGCGTCTCGGGATGGGAGTGAGCCAGAGCGATGCGCAGCATGCTGACGCGGCGGACAAGACCGGCCACGGCGGACGGGCCCGTCCACCCCATGGTAGGGCTGTCCGCGCCCGGCCGGAAACCCGCGTTGTTGGGGCGCGAATGTAGCGGCTACAATTTCGCCCGGCCGGTCGGCCCCATTGTGAGCTGGTTCCGCCCAGCGTCGCCGTGGCCCGCAGAGACTCCCCACATCCCCAATGACGCGGGTGGTCGAAGTCGGGAGCCCCCATACGTCCGAGGAGCACTAAATGCAGCTGACCACGGAGGCGGGTGAGCCAGTCGCACCGGCCCTGTTCGAGGAGGATGCCCTCGGGCTGCTCCCCCATGTCGTCCTCCCGGAGCCACTCGCCGCCGACGACGAGGACAGCGGCGATGACCCACTGCGCACGTACCTGAGGGAGATCCACGAGGTCAACCTGCTGACGGCCGCCGACGAGCGGATGCTAGCGTGCCGCATGGAGGAGATGGTCTGCCTGGACGAGGTGCGCGCCGAGATGGCGGGCCACGACGGCGAACCCGCCTCGGCCATCGACGTGGCGGCTCGGCTGTACGAGCGCGTGTTCGAGCGTCGTCAACTGGCGCAGCTGCTGTCCGAGATGGAGCGCATCGACGACGCCGCCGTGATGCTCCAGGCCAAGCGTGTCCGCCAGCGCCTGGACTACGTTCCGGACCTGGAGCTTGGCGGTGGGCTCAGCGCCCGCACCGACCTGGAGGCCCCCCAGGCGCAGGCCTACATCGTCCGCTTCTCGATCGACACGCGGCTGTTCGCCCCGTCGGTCTACGACATCCTGGCTGGCGTTCGCACGTCGGACATGCCGTCGCCGCTCATGGTGCGCACGCTGCTCACGGCGCGTGACTGCGAGGAGCGGCTGGCCGGCTACTTCGACGACATGTATCTGCGCGGCCAGCGGGCCGAGCGGCGGCTTATCGAGTCGAACCTCCGCCTGGTGGTCAGCGTGGCGAAGAAGTACCTCGGGCGTGGCCTCGCGCTGCTGGACCTCATCCAGGAAGGCAACCTGGGGCTGATGCGCGCGGTCGAGAAGTTCGACCACCGGCGCGGCTTCAAGTTCAGCACTTACGCGACGTGGTGGATCCGCCAGGCGGTCGGCCGGGCCGTCGCGGACCAGGCGCGGACGATCCGCGTGCCCGTCCACATGACCGAGGTCATCAATCGCCTGGCCAACGTGTCGCGCGACCTGATCCAGGAGCTGGGACGGGAGCCGTCGCCGGCCGAGATCGCGCTCGCCATGGGCCTGGTGACCGAGTGGTACGAAGCCGAGCTGGCGATCGAGTCGGGCTCGCTCCACGAAGATCCGCTGCGGCGACGCCGGGAGATCTTGCGCACCGGCGCCCTGTTCGAGGTGTGGCGGCTGGCGTCGCCACTGCGCGACGAGCTCGAGCGGGCCGCCAACCGCGTGCTGCAGGCGCGCCGCGCGGCCCGGCATCCCGTCAGCCTGGCAGCGCCGATCGGCGACGACCAGGATGGCCAGCTGGGCGACCTCATCGAGGACGCCGAGGCCGTGTCCCCGATCGACGAGGCGTCGCAAGCCCTGTTGCGCGATACAGTGCACAACGTGCTCGGCTCGCTGTCGCAGCGCGAGAGCCGCATCATCGCGCTGCGCTTCGGCCTGGACGATGGCCGCCAGCGGACGCTCGAGGAGGTCGGCCGCGAGTTCGGGGTGACTCGCGAGCGGATACGCCAGATCGAAGCCAAGGCGCTCCGCAAACTGCGCCACCCGAGCCGCTCGAAGAAGCTGCGCGACTACCTGCGCTAGCCTGCTCGTCCTTCGTCAGGCCGTGGTTCGACAGGCTCACCATGAGCGGTTCGACAGGCTCACCATGAGCGGGTGCGACACGTGGCGGGAGCAGCCGCCACGCTTCCGCAGCTCAGGATGAGCGGGCGTAAATAATCCCCGCGAGCGGGCGAGCGGCCGCGTGCGCCGCGGTGCGCCCCTATACTGCCGGGGTGGACGCGGGCCGCGTACTCGCCGGCGTGTCGCTCGGCGCCCTGGTCTTGGTCCTGGCAACGGGTTGTCAGGCGCTCCTTGGCGCGGACGCAACGCCGGTGCCCGGCGCCGCTGCCACGCTGACCCGTGGTAGCCGCACCGCCATCCCGACGCCGGTCCGCTCGCCCAGCCCGGCCGCGGCCATCGGCCTCGCCTCACCGTCGCGAGGCCCTTCGCCGTCACCATCACCTTCGGCCGTGTTGGCTGCGGCGGGTGGCGCCGAGGAGGGGGTGCGGCAGGTCGAGGGGGCGATGGCCGCCAGCCTCGGCCAGCAGGACCTGCCCGGCATCGAGGCGCTGCTGGTGGATCGGGTCTCGCTGTCGAGCGCCGAGGGCGGCCAAGTGCTCAGTCGAGACACGGCGGCGGCCTGGCTGCGTGAGCGCGCGGGGCCTGGCCTACACATTGCCCAGGTCGACCGCAGCTCCCTGTCGGTCATGCTGGAGGTGCGGACGGAGGGCTGGCTGAACAGGCCGCCGCTGGCGGTGGGTCGGGTGACGTTCAACCTCCACCGGTACGCGCCGAACGGGACGCCGGACGACGACCACGGCGACTGGCGCATCGACGTGGTCGGCGCCGAGTGAGTGTCTTGCGCGTACTATCACGCCCGCTCACCCTGAGCTTGTGGTTCGACAGGCTCACCATGAGCGGCTCTTGGCAGGCTCACCATGAGCGGCCTTTGCTCGTCCATGGATCATGTGGCCCAGTTTGGCTGAGGGGTGGCCAGAGTGTGCAGCACGGCCGGAATTGCCGGCAGCAGGTCGCTGGCCAGAAGTGTGCGCCAGCCCCGGTCACGCAGCACGGACGCCGCCGCCAGGGCGTGGGCGGCGGTGCCCAGGCGGGCGGCGTCCCATGGGTCAGTGCCCTGCGCCATCAGGCCTGCGACCAGGCCGGCCAGCACGTCGCCCGTGCCGCCGGTCGCCAGCGCGGGGTTGGCCCGCGGCCATACCGACACCCGGCCATCGGGCGCTGCGACGCTAGTGAACGGACCCTTGGCGACGAGGACGCAGCCCCACTCGCCGGCAAGCCGAGCGGCCTGCGCCCAGCTCGTCTCCGTGGGGGCAGCCGGGCCAGCGAGCCGACCCAGCTCGCCGCTGTGGGGCGTCAGAATGGCCCGACCCCCCATCTTGTGCCACCAGCCCGGCCAATCCGCCAGGGCGAACAGGGCGTCGGCGTCGACCACGAGCCCGCACGCCGCCGCCACCTCCAGGCGACGCTCGATCAGCAGGCGGACGAAACGCATGACGGGCTCGGCACGCCCGAGGCCCGGACCGACAAGGAGCACAGCGCAGTCGCGGAGCTGAGGCATAAGCGCCTCGAGGGCGGCGTCCGGGTCCGCCGCGATGGCGACGTCGCTCTCGGGAAACGTGACCTCTGGCAGCCGGTGCGCCACGACGGCGCGAACGGCGGCGGTCGAGGCGAGGGTCACCAGTCCGGCGCCGGCGCGCGCGGCCGCCGAGGCGCACAGCAAGGGGGCGCCGAGGTAGTGATCCGAGCCGGCCACGACGAGCACGCGGCCGAAGCGGTACTTGTGGGCGTCGAGTGGACGCCGCGGCAGCAGGCTGGCCAGCTCGTTCTCGTCGGCGCATCGGTACGGGAGGTCGGCCATAGCCGCCTCCGGGATGCCGATGCTTCGGCACACGAGCGTGCCGACGAGCTCGGCGGCGGGGAAGCGGAGCAGCCCCTGCTTGACGGCGCCGAGCGTGACAGTGCGATGGGCGCGAACGGCCTCGCCCGGGATTGCGCCCGTATCCGCGTCGATCCCGCTGGGCATGTCGAGGGCGACCACGAGGCAGCCGTGGCGACGCGCCGCCTGGTTGAGGGCCGCGGCCAGCGACGCCAGCGGCTCACGCAGCGGACCACGCGCGCCAATGCCAGTCAGCGCATCGATGGCGATGCGCGCGGTGCGCAGCGCCTCGGCGACGTCCTCGGCGCGCTCGGCCGACGAGACGCGCACGCCGGCCGCCCGCAACGCGAGCAGCTCTGGCTGGCGCACGGCGTGGCGCGGGCTCAGCAGAACAGTGACCCGGGAGGCGCGGCCGGCCAGGTGGCGCGCCGCGACGGCGCCATCGCGCCCGTTGTTGCCCGGCCCGACGAGGACCGCCACGGAGTCGCCCGGCGCGAGCAGCGCGGCGACGTCCTCGGCCACCGCGGTACCAGCGCGCTCCTGGAGCTCGGCCTCGGTCGCCCCCTGGCGAAAGGCGGCGGCCTCGAGGGTGCGCATCTCGTCGGTGGAAACGATCGTCACGGACACGGCAGATGAGCCGCTTGCGCCGCCGCTGTGGTGCTCGTGGGAGCGCGGGGGACGCTACTTAGTCTTGATCAGGCGGGTGCGGCGACCGGGGTGGCTGACGGCTCGGCGGCTGGCCGGGGCCGGGGCCGCCGATAGTGGGCGCGGACGGCGTCGCCGATGATGCGCGGATCGGCGCTGCGCGACTCCTTGATGGCGTCCACGACGATGCGCGGTGGCGGCAGGGCGCCGGTCTCTTCGGCAAGCCCGCGGCTGAAGGCGTCCATGGCCGCCTCGTCCATCTCCTGGCCGCCGTACTGGGCGAGCAGGCGACGCATCTCGGCGATGTCCTCCTCTTCGCGGCGCCGCTGATCGGCGCGCTGCTGGAGCATCTGGGTGCGGGCGGGGGGGCGACCGGGCACCGGCGCGCCCGGTCGAGGAGCTCCGAGGCCAGGCCGCAGCGGCGGCCGGGGGCCGAGAGGCGGGCGTGGGCCACGGGGCGCCGCGCGGTCCAGGGGAGACATGGGGCCGCCCACGGACGCCACGAACTCCGACTCCAGCTCGCCGGCGCGCGGGCGTGCGCCGCGCCGGGCTGGGCCGGCGCCACGGCGGCGCTCGCGCGGCTCTTCGACGCGGTGATCGCGGCGCGGCACCTTGCGGCGATCCCGATCAAACTGCCCGTCTATCCCGAGGTCTTCGCCCTCGCCATAGCGCTCGGAGACATCGCGGCGGCCCCGCATGGTGCGACCGCCACGTGGCGCTGACTCGACCACGACTAGCGGTGCCTCGTCATCCTTTGGTAGCTCCGAGGGCGCTAAACCGCGCTCTTGCAGGAGCGCGTACTGGTCAAGCAACGCTTCTTTCAGCGACCGTCCCACTTTATCTCCCTGACGTTTTCAGACTCAGTCTCAGTAGTGTTGACGCCCATGGTCGCCAGCCACGACCGCCGTGGCGACGAACAACCCAGGCGGACACTCTGCGCGGAGCTTCCGGTGGGTACGGGGGGTTCTTCCGACCTCTGAGGGCCGATGGCAGCAGGTGCAAGGTGACTCGATCACCAGAGATGGAGCATAGACGCCTGGCAGCACAGCGGGCTGACAATGGGTCTGCTGGGTCTCCTTGGTACTGCGGTGGAGTGCGCGATTGCGCCAAGGCGCCCGGGATCCCGAGATCAGCACCCCGAAGTGCGCCTCTAGTGTAACAGACGACCCGCTCTGGCACTAGCAACCGCGCGGTCCTGCTCGACGATCTGTCACCTGTGTCGTCAGCCCACCGTGATTCTGCTTGTGTAGTCGTCGGCGGCGGTCCCGACCGGATTCGAACCGGCGATCTCGTCCTTGACAGGGACGCATGTTGGGCCGCTACACCACGGGACCAGCGCTAGCAGCGCAGCACATTGTACTGAACCACCTGCGGCCAGGCCAACGGCTGTCATGCGCGGGCGCAGCCTTCCAACGCTCGTGCCAGCGCGTCCTGCCGCAGCGCCAGGGTCAGGTCGCCACGCGTCTTCTCCAGGATGCCGCGCGTCACGTCGGTCGTGCGCCGCAGCCCGCCGGTGAGAGCGTCGGGGTAGTCGAGCGTGACCAGCAGGCCGTAGATCTCGTCCATGGCCGCCAGGATCCCTTCGCAGCCATCGACCTCGCCGCGGCGCAGCTTGTCGAGCAGGTAGCGGCGCAGCTCGCCTACCGCCTCTGCCAACCCGTTCAGGAACGGGCCGGGAGCGGTGCCGCACTCGCTCGCCGTTGGCAGCGGGCCGCCCGTGACGAGGGCGTAGGTAGCGCCGGCCTCGACCAACTCCTTCTGCGCGTCCTGCACGTAGCCCGCCCAGTAGATGTCGCCGAGGTCGGCCAACGTCTCAGCGATCCGCCTGTTCAGGTCGTGCGCCTCCGCCAGCAGCTGGGCGGCGCGGTCGAACTCGCGGCGGTGTACCGAGCGGATGCTAGTCGCGCACAGGCGCACCAGCTCCCGCGCCCAACGGAGCACCTGCTCCCGGGCGGAGTTGCGGCGATCCAGCTCGGCCCGGGCCCACGCCTCGACCGCTGACACGTCAAGAGTGGTCACCTCAGGTCGCCTCGAGCACGATCTCCACCCGCTTGTTGCCCTTCCCCTTGTTCTCGGACCTGGTGATTCGCACCCGTCCCACCTCACGGGTATTGGCGACGTGGGTGCCGCCATCGGCCTGCTGGTCGACGCCCTCGATGTTCACCACGCGGATCTGGTCGATCCCTTCCGGCAACAGGTTGACCCGCGTGCGGATGAGGTCAGGTATCTGGAAGGCGGTGGCGCGTGGCAGGATGGACACCGTCACTGGGTGCCCCTCGGCGAGCAGCTCGTTGGTCCGCGTCTCGATTGTGCGCAGCCGTTCGGACGACAGGTCAGGCATCTCGAAGTCCATGCGGGCGCGGTCTGGGTACATCTGGCCGCCGGTGACTGTCGCCCCGTACAGCTGGTAGATGACGCCGCTCATGGAGTGCAGCGCCGTGTGGGTCCGCATGAGCGCGTAGCGCCGGTCCCAGTCGATCTGCCCGTGGACCCTCGTGCCGCGCGCCGGTGGCGCGGCTCCCTCCAGGCGGTGGAGCACGGCGGCCGCCGTCTTGCGCACCTCGACAACCGCGGCCGTTGTGCCGTCCCAGGTCAGGCTGCCGAGGTCGTGTGGCTGGCCCCCGCCGGTGGGGTAGAAGGCGGTCCGATCGAGCACGACGGCGCCCTCGGGAGTGACGTCGACGACCGTCGCGTCGAACTCGCGCCGGTACGAGTCCAGCCCGTAGAGCAGCTCGGTGTCGGCCACCCGGGCAGCATACCGGATGCCGTCCCAGTGCCGCCGGAGTGCCCGGTCACCTCCGCGGGCCTGGTCACGGCGCCGTCACGCCGGCCCGAGCCGCGGCCGTCGCCCTTGCCGCCCGGTCCAGGCGCCGCCTAGGATCGCCGGCAGCCCGCTATGTCGCGCCTTGCCATCCTGGCTGTCGCCTGCCTCCTGGGGGTGGCGCTGCTCACGTCCACCGGCGCGGCATCCGTCAGCGTCAGTACGCCGACGCCGCAGCGCTCCGCGAGCATCACGGCGACGGCCGCGCCGCCGACCCCCGGGCCAAGCCCCACTGCTCTGCCCCCTGCCCCAACGGCGGCCCCCACAGCGACCACCGCGCCGCTCGACCCGCCGGAGCTGCGCGGCGTGTGGGTGGACGCGTTCCACGACGGGATCAAGACGCCAGCACAGGTCGACGATCTGGTGAGCTGGGCCCGGCAGGCAAACGTCAATGCTCTGTTCGTGCAGGTGCGTCGCCGTGGCGATGCCTACTACGCGCGGTCTCGCGAGCCGCGGACGGAGGATCCCGACCTGCAGCCCGACTTTGACCCGTTGCAGTACTTGATCGACCGCGCCCACCAGGGGCCCCAGCGGCTCCAGGTGCACGCCTGGCTGGCCACGCTGCCGATCTGGTTGAAGCGGGATACGCCCCCCAGCGACCCCAAACACCCGTTCAACCTGCACGGGTTCGACGATGGGTCGGGCACCAGCTGGCTCATGCTGCGCAGCGACGGCGCCGCCTGGGCGGGCCAGGGGGACGCCGGGATGTACTACCTCGATCCGGGCAACCCGGCCGTGGCCCGCTACACCGCCGACGTGGCGGCGGACGTCGTGCGCTCCTACGACGTCGACGGCATCCATCTAGACCAGGTGCGCTACTACGAGGGTGACGCGGGTACCTGGGGCTACAACCCGACGAGCGTGGCGCGCTTCAACCAGCGGTACGGTCGGGACCCGCTGTCCCAGCCAGAGCCGGACGATCCGCTGTGGGCGGCATGGCGTCGGGAGCAGGTCACGGCGCTGGTGCGCCGGGTCGCTCTGGAGGTCAAGGCGGTCAAGCCGTCAGTGGCGCTGACGGCCGCTGTCGTGGGCTGGGGCAAGGGCCCCGACGCGGACCCCGCGGCCTGGCGGCGCACGGCTCCGTACACGGTGGTTTTCCAGGACTGGGAGCAGTGGCTGCTCGATGGCATCGTCGACTACGTCGTGCCGATGGACTACTACCGCGAGGCCGACCCGCAGGCGAGCTGGTTCGACACCTGGACGAGCTGGCAGACGGCCCATCGTGGCCAGCGCGGCGTGGTCCTGGGCGTGGGCACGTACCTCAACGACTCGGACGGCGCCATGGCGCAGCTGCATCGGGCGCGGGCGCTCGGCCCGCTGGGCGTGGCGCTGTACAGCTACGCCGTGCCGTGGAGGGACGGGTCCAATGGGACCGCTGACGGTCGCGGCGCCACGGCTGCCTGGCTACGCGGACTGTTTTTGCGGCCGGCGCCCATCCCCGACCTCCCCTGGCAGGGCCGACCCGTGTCCGGTCTGCTGGTCGACGTGCCGGGACACGAGAACGCACAAGTGCGACTGGACGGCCCGGCCGCCCGCCAGTGGGCCACGGACGGGACGGGCGCCGCTAGCGGGACCGACCTGCTGCCTGGCGACTACCGGCTGACAGTGACGGCGCCGGACGTCGACCCCGCCTCCGTGTGGCTGCACCTCATCCCGGGCCGGACGACGGTGGTGCGCTTCACGCCGCGCCCGGCCGTCTCATGACGCGGACGCCCAGCGCGACTCTGGCGCGAAGCGGGCGAACAGCAGTCCGGCGCAGACCAGGAGCCCGCAGGTCACCGCCAGCGCCGCGGGAGCGCCGAAGCCGTCAGTGATCAGCCCCACGAGCAGCGGCCCGAGGACGTAGCCACAGTCCGCGAGCATGCGGTAGGCGCTCATGACGGCGGCGTTCATGCCAGGCGGCGCCATGTCGGCAGCGTAGGCGCCGGGCGCGTCGCTGCTGATGCCGAGCGCCACGCTCCACACCGCGCAGGCCGCCAGGTACCACGCGTACGCTGGGGCGGCGGCGAACAGCAGCGCCGACAGCCCGGACACGATGGTCGACGGCACGATGACCGCCTTGCGACCGAACCGATCCATCAGAGCTCCGGACGGGTACGCCAGCAGCAGGGCACCGAGGCTGATCAGGCTGAGGCCGAAGCCAATCTGGTCCGGGGCGAGGTGCAGGCGCTCGGTCGCCATGAGCGGGACCGCGTTGAACAGGGCGCCGGTCCGGGCGAAGGCGGCGCTGAACGAGATGACGCTGACCAGCAGGAAGCCGGTGTTGACGCTGAGCAGGCGCAGCTGGGCGCCGAAGGAGGGAGCTACCCTGCCCCGCGCTGGCGCCACCGGTGGCCCGCGTGTCTCGGCGACGCGGAACCACGCCACAGCTGTGGCCATGGTGCTGAGGGCGGCGAAGGCGAGGAAGGGGGCGGCCAGCCCGAAACGCTCAGCCAACAGCCCGCCCGGGTAGGGTCCGGCGCCGACGGCGAAGGCGAACACCCCCGAGTACACCCCCATGACCCGACCGCGCTGGGCCGGCACTGTCACGTCCACCAGGACGATCTGGGCCGCCGTCAAGATGAGCGCGGCGCCGGCGCCAGCCACGAAGCGCGCCGCCAGAAAGAGCCCGTACGACGGCGCGACGGCGCACAGGAGGTTGCCGAGGACCGTGACGGCACCGCCGAAGGCGAGGGTGGCCCGTCGTCCATACCGGTCCGCGAGCTGCCCCGTCGGCACGTTGATCAGGAAGCGGGCCAACCCGTACACGGCGATCGCCAGGCCGATGGCAGACGGCCGCACCCCGAAGCTGCTGGCGTACAGCGGCACGACCGGCACGATGGCGCCGAAGCCGAGCTGGTTGATCCCGATCAGGGTGCACATCCAGACCACCGCCCGGTGGCGGCCGTACCAGCTCTGGAGGCCCACCCGTCCGCCGAGCCCTGCCGCCGGCTACTGTGCTGGCCAGGTGGCGTAGGAGCGGCGGAAGTAGATCAGGGGCGAGGCGTCCCGGTCCGGGGGCGAGCCGCCGGTGACCGCTCCCATGACGACCACGTGGTCGCCCGCGACGACCGCCTGCTGGACGGCGCATTCGGCATGGGCGATCGTGTCCTGGTACAGCCAGGGCATCCCGTTGCCGGCGGCGCGCCAAGGCACGCCGGCGAAGCGGTCCGGGTGGCGCGACGCGAACCGGTTCGACAGATCGCCGCGCGCCGCGCCCAGGAAGTTCACCACGAAGCGCTGGCGCCGCTGGATCTCGGCCAGCGTGGTGCTCCGCCTGTCGATGCACACCAGGAGCAACGGCGGGTCGGCGGACACGCTGCACACCGCGTTCGACGTCAGGCCGCGCGGACCTCCGTGGTCGTCCAATGTGGTGACGATGGTGACGCCGGTCGGGAAGGCGGCCATGACGGCGAAGAAGGCGGCCTTGTCCAGGCCAGCGTGGCCAGTGCGCGGGGCGTCCTCCGAGACGAGGCGGGAGCCCGTTGGCCGGGCGATGTGAGACGGGACAGTCACGAGATGCTCCCTGTTCCTCGCGCCGCGCCCCCGCCAAAGCGTCGGACGACTCGCGTCACTGTTCACTGTTCACTGTTCACGTTGACGGTTCACCAAACGACCGGAGCCGCGGAATGGGCGGGGGCTCGCCCGCCAGGGTAGTATGCTTGGTAACCCTAGCTATTCGATCCAGAATAGTAACAATGTCCTCCTGGAGGAGTACGACTATGCGGATGCCGCGCATTCTGGCCCCCATCCTGCTCGCCGCGCTGGTCGCCTCCGCGTGCGGCCAGGCTGCCCCCCCGAGCGACATCTACTTCGGCGTCTCCGGCCCGTTCACCGGCGACAACGCCGAGTACGGCCAGATCTGGAAGAAGGCTATCGACCTCGGCGTCGACGAGATCAACGCCAAGGGCGGCATCAAGGGTCGCAAGGTGCAGGTCCTCTATGAGGATAGCCAGAGTGATCCCAAGCAGTCGGTCACCGTGGCCGAGAAGTTCGTCAACGACAAGCGCGTGGTGGCCGAGATCGGCGACTTCTCCTCGCCGGCCTCCATGGCCGCCTCCCCCATCTACCAGCGCGCCGGGCTGGTGCAGTACGCCTTCACCAGCTCGCACCCGGACTTCACCAAGGGCGGCGACTTCATGTTCACCACCGCGCCCAGCCAGAAGGACGACGCGCCCTTCCTGGCCAATATGGCGGTGCAGGATCTGGGGAAGAAGCGTCTGGCCCTGCTGCACCTGAACACCGACTGGGGCAAGACCACTGCCGACCTGTTTGAGGCCCGCGCCAAGGAGCTCGGCGCCGAGGTTCTGTACCGCGACACCTACCTGCCGGCCGACAAGGACTTCAAGACCATCCTGACCAAGGTCCGCGACGCCAACCCGGACGCTCTCATCCTCGAGTCCTACTACACCGACGCCGCGGTAGTCACACAGCAGGCGCGCGCCCAGGGAATCACCGTGCCGATCCTGGCCAACGGCGCCGTCTACTCGCCCCAGTTCCTCCAGCTTGGCGGCTCGGCCGTGGACGGCGTCTACACCGCCTCGCCGTGGTTCCCGGACACTCCGCGGCCCGAGGTGCAGTCGTTCGTCTCGGCCTACAAGGGGAAGTACGCCGGCGAAAGCCCCAACTGGTTCGCGGCGGACGCCTACGACACCGTCAAGATCCTGGCCACCGTGATCGACCAGGTGGGCACCGACCGCAAGGCGATCCGCGATGGGCTGGCCAAGCTGAAGGACTACCCGAGCGTCGTGTACGGCACCCTCACCTTCAGCGACGATCGGCGTATCGCCGCGCTGAGCGAGAACAAGCTGGTCGTCCAGGGCGGCCAGTTCGTCCTCTGGCAGCCGAAGTAGGCCCGCCCGCGGCTCCGCTCGCCGTGCCGCCTCCTTCTTTACCAAGAGAGCGTTCCTAGGGTGATAGACCACCTCGTCAACGGCCTGGCGCTGGGCAACATCTACGCGCTCATCGCTGTCGGCTTCGTCCTCATCTTCGGCGTGGCCAACCTGATCAACTTCGCCCAGGGGTCCATCTTCACCTGGGGCGCCTTCATCGGCTGGAGCGCCATCGTCTCGCTGGGCTTGCCCTGGTACGTGGCGTTGCTGGTGGTCGCGCTCGCCTGCGGCGTGCTCGGTATGGTGATCGAGCGGATCGCCCTGCGTCCGCTCATGGGTGGCCCACCGATCGCGCCGCTGCTGAGCACGGTGGCCGTGTCGGTCGTCCTGGACCAGCTAGTGGAGCGTGTCTGGTCGCCCGACACGCGGGCGATCCCAGCCCAGGTTCCGCCGTTGGCCTTCGCGCTTGGCGGGGTGCGGATCGGCCTGCCGGACGTGCTGATCGCGGCCATCGGCCTTGCGTCGGCGCTCGTCATCTGGCTGTTCCTGACGCGGTCGAAGCTCGGCTGGGCCATCCGGGCCACGGCGCAGGATCGGGACGCGGCGCTCCAGATGGGCGTCGACACGGACGTCGTCAACTCCGCCACCTTCGGCCTGGCGTCGGCGCTGGGCGGCGTCGCCGGGGTGCTCGTCGGCATCTACTACAACAGCGTCTACCCGAGCATGGGCTTCCAGGCGGGGCTGGCCGGGTTCAGCGCCGCGATGCTGGGCGGGCTGACGTCTGTTCCGGGCGCGATCGTCGGCGGGCTGCTGCTCGGCGTCGCCGAGAGCTACGGCTCTGCCGTCCTGGGCAACAGCTACCGCCAGATGATCGCCTTTGTCGTGCTGATCCTGGTGCTCATGTTCCGGCCGTCCGGGCTCTTTGGTGAGCGGGCCGCCCTCGCCGTCGATCCTGGTACCACCGCCTTCTTCGCGTCTGGCCGCGGTCTACGTCTCGGCCGGCGCGGGCTGGCCGCGGTGGTCCTGGCCGCGGTGGCGATCCCGGCCGTTCTGGACGAGCCGTACCTCTACAGCGTGCTCACGGTGGCGGTGATCTTCGCCATTCTGGCGCTCTCGCTCACCCTGATCGCCGGCGAGACGGGCCAGACCTCGCTCGGGCAGGCGGCGTTCTTCGGCATCGGCGCGTACGGCGCCGGCATTCTGACCACGCGCTTCGGCTTCTCGCCCTGGGTGGCGCTGCCGATCTCGGCGCTGACCGCTGGGCTCGTCGCCGCCGTCCTGGCGTACCCGGCCCTCCGACTCCACGGCCACTACGTGGCCATCGCGACCCTCGGGATTGGCCAGATCGTCGCATTGGTCCTGCTGAACTGGGAGTCCTTGACCCGCGGCCCGCTCGGCATAGCGGGGATACCGCCCGTCACTCTCTTTGGGCTCGACGTCGGCAGCCGACGCGGCTACTACTTCCTCTGCCTGCTCAGCGCGCTCCTGGTCGCGCTGCTCCTGTGGCGCTTCCGCCACTCGCACCTCGGGCGTACCTGGCGGGCCATCCGCGAAGACGAGACTGCCGCTCTGACGAGCGCGATCCGTGTGGCGCACTACAAAACCCTGGCCTTCGGCATCAGCGGCGCCATCGCCGGCGCCGGCGGGGTGCTGCTGGCGCACTTCTACACCTTCATCAGCCCCGACAGCTTCGTCGCCAGCCAGTCCATCCTGGCGCTGTCGATGGTGGTCATCGGCGGTATGGCGAGCATCCCCGGCGCCTTTCTCGGCGCGCTGGCCCTCATTGGGTTGCCGGAGCTGTTCCGCCCCCTGGCTGACCTCCGCTTCATCATCTACGGCGTGCTGCTGCTGCTGACCATCCGCTTCCGACCCCAGGGCCTTCTGGGAGGGCGTTGAGGTGGCGGCGCGGTTGGAGGTCGCCGAGCTGCGCAAGCGCTACGGCGGCGTGGCGGCGGTCGATGGCGTCAGCTTTGTCGTCGAGCCTGGCGAGATCGTCAGCGTCATCGGCCCGAACGGCGCTGGCAAGACCACGCTGTTCAACCTGATCACGGGGCTGGTGGCCGCCGACGGCGGCGATGCTCGTTTGGGCGAGACGTCGCTGGCGCGACTGTCGCCCGACCGTATCGCTGAGCTGGGAGTGGCCCGGACGTACCAGAACATCCGCGTCTTTGGCAACATGACGGTGCGGGACAACGTGCTCGTCGGCGCCCACCGGCGGCTGCGGGCGAGCCGCGGCTTGGAGCGTCTCAGCCTGCATGCGCGGCGCTGGCCGCTGCTGGACTGGGTCGGCCTGGGGATCGAGACTGTCAACGCGCTGGTCCAGCCGCGCAGGGTGCGCGACGAGGAGCTGCGCCTCGAGGCCGAGCTGGACGAGGCGCTGTCCCTGTTCGGCGACCGCCTGCTGCCGCGCAAGGATGAGCTGGTCAGCAGCCTCTCCTACGCAAATCGGCGCCGCACGGAGATAGCCCGCGCCCTGGCCCTGCGGCCGGGCCTGCTCCTGCTCGACGAGCCGACCGCTGGCATGAACCCGAGCGAGACGGCCGAGCTGACCGACCAGGTGCGGGCGACCCGCGACCGGGGCATCACGGTGGTTCTGATCGAGCACAAGCTGCCGCTGGTGATGAGCCTGTCGGACCGCATCATCGTGATGGACTACGGGCGGAAGATCGCCGACGGCCGGCCGGCCGACGTCGCCAACGACCCGGCGGTGATCGAGGCGTACCTGGGACGGCGCGCCGCCAGCGATCCGGCCGTGCCGAGTCTCGCCCATGCCCGAGCCTGAGCCTGAGCCTGAGCAGGGGGCGCCGCTGCTGGCGCTCGACGGGGTGTCCGTCTGGTACGGGGCGGTCCAGGCCCTGTTCGACGTGTCGCTGCACGTGCGCCAGGGCGAGCTGGTCTGCCTGCTCGGCGGCAACGCCTCCGGCAAGTCGACCACCATGAAGACGATCCTTGGGCTTGTCAAGCCGCGCACGGGCACCGTGTCGTTCGCGGGCGAGCGCATCGACCGCCTGAGGACCACCGAGATCGTCTGTCGCGGGGTGGCGTCGGTGCCGGAAGGACGGCGGCTGTTCCCGCGGATGACGGTGCGGGAGAACCTGTTCATGGGGGCGTACTTGCGGTCCGACGGCGAGGTGGAGGCGGACGCGGACCGGGTGGTGGCGATGTTCCCGCGGATCAAGGAGCGGTGGCGCCAGCTTGCCGGCACGCTGTCGGGCGGGGAGCAGCAGATGCTGGCGATCGCGCGGGCGCTGATGTCGCGCCCCAAGCTGATCTGCATGGACGAGCCGTCGATGGGCCTGGCGCCGCGGCTGGTGGAGCAGGTGTACGAGACGATTGCGCAGGTGCGTGATGCGGGTGTCACGGTGTTCGCGGTTGAGCAGAACGCGCACACGGCGCTGGCCGTGGCGGACCGCGCCTACGTGCTGCAGAACGGCGTGATGCGGGTGGAGGGGCGTGCCGCCGACCTGCTGCTGGACGACCAGGTGCGCCACGCCTACCTCGGCGAAGTGGCGCCCCTCTCAGTCTGAGCGTCCTGTCCTACTGGGGCGTGCTCGCGAGCTGCTCGAGGGCGGCCTGCACGCCGGCCAGGTTGCGGGCCAGCTCGGGGTCCTGTGCCGACGACAGCTCGACGAACAGGCCCGGGATGCCGACCTCCCGCAGCCAGACGCTCATGCTCCCCGTCGCCGTGTACGGCAGCGGGTTCTGCCCGCTGCCTGGCTCCGGCCAGCGGTAGCCGGTCGCCGAGACGAAGCCGGCCGCCAGGTCAGCCGTCGGGCCGGAGTGAGGCCCGAAGACGAATCCGCCGGCGCTGTGGTAGTTCACCACCAGGGCCGGACGCACACGGAGCAGCCAGTCCGCCAGGGCGCGCGTCTCCGGCTCGGAGAACGGCTCCGGACCGCCCAGACCGACTTGGAAGTGGGCATTCGAGTCGTACGCGTCGGCGCGCCAGTCTGGACCGCCCCAGTTTCGATTCGGATCGACGCCGCTCAGCAGCTGGCGGGTTCCGTTGGCCAGCCCGTCCGGGTTGGCGACCGGGAGGATGTCCAGCTGGACGGAGTCCGGCAGCTCGTTCGGATTGGCGGCGAAGTGGTCGAGCAGCCGCTCGACCAGCTGCACGGTATTCGCCTCCGGCCCGCCGTGCTGGCCGCCCAGGATGAACACTCGGGTGGCTCCGGTTCCGAGGTGGTGGACCACCAGCGGCGCGCCGGCTTGCGAGGTTCCAATGAGTTCCGTGCCCGTGTCCGTGTCCGTGTCGCCCTGGGCGCGGGCGGGCGCGCTGGTCGCCAGCGCGCCCGCGAGCACGAGCACCCAGGAAGCTCTTGAGAAGCGCCGAGCCGGCCGAGTCACCAGCGGCCTTCTAGGCGATGCGAAGCTCTACCTGGACGTCTGGGGTCGCAACTGCGACCGTGCCGTAGAGCGGTCAACGCTTGGTGAAGCGGTCGACGAGGGTGTGCCCTTGCTCCTCGCTGACGCCCGTCAGCTCGAAGAGGATGCGCACCTGATTGAACAGGGTGACGTCGGGGCGCACCGGTGCGGCTCGGTCCATCTGGCCGTGGATCGTGGCGCTGATCGACTGGAGCGGCACATTGTCCTCGCGGGCCAGCACCTGGATGAGCTCGACGCCGCACGCGGCGACCCCTGAGAGGAACAGCTCCGCCGGCGTGATCGCTTCGCCCGGGCAGCCGTTCTGGGCGGGTCCGTCAGCCACGAGGTGCTGGTCGCGGGCGCTGCACAGCACACGGCCAAAGGTCCCGGTGGATTGCGCCCGCGTCGTGTACTCGCGAATGGTCGACCCTGTCTGTGCCACGGCTCACCCCTCCCGGTAGTGACGGTGTCTCGACGAGCGTGCGCGCAACAGGCGAGCCCTCGTACCCTGAGGGTACCGTATGGCAGCTGACACCGCGACGGCCGCTCTCATCCAGGATCTCATGGCGCGGGCCGAGGCGGCGCGCGACGAGACCGTCGCCCTGCTGCAGGCGCTGGTCCGCATCCCGACGGTGAACGCCGGGGCCCGGCCGGATACCGGGCATGAGACGCCGGCCTGCGAGCTGCTGCGCGATACCCTCGCCGCGGCCGGGATCGCGGCCAGCATCCACGAGTCGGCGCCTGATCGCGGCAACCTGCTAGCCCACCTTCCGGGCGACGCGGGCCCTGACAGCAAGCACCTCCTGCTCATGTCCCACGTCGACGTCGTTCCGGTGGAAGACGAGTCGCTGTGGGAGCACTCGCCCTTCTCGGGCACGATCGACAAGGGGCGCGTGTACGGGCGCGGCGCCGACGACGACAAGGCCGACGTGTCCGCTTACTGTATGGCGCTCGTGCACCTGGCCCGCGCCGGCGTCCGCCTGGGCGGCGAGCTGAGCTTCCTGGCCGCGGCCGACGAGGAGTCGGGTGGTCGCTGGGGCGCTGGCTGGCTGGCTGAGGCTTTCCCGGACGCGCTGCGGGTGGACGTGGCGGTGAACGAAGGTGGTGGTGGCGCCCCGATCCGCACGCCAGGTGGCTTGCTGTACGCGGTGGCCACGGGCGAGAAGGCGCGACTGGAAGCGCACATCACCCGCAAGGGCAGGTCAGGCCACGCCTCGCGGCCCTGGGCGGCCGACAACCCGGTCCCGGTCATCGCCGAGGCCATCAGCCGGATCGCCGCCTATGACCCGGAGATCGACGTGTCGCACCCTTTCTTCCGCCAGGTGCTCCAGGCCCTCGGCGTGCCGCAGGCACCGACGGCCGAGAACATCGACCGGCTCTGTGATGGGCTGGTCGGCTACGAGGCCCTGGCGACGACCCTCAAGGCGGCGTCGCGCCTCACGATCACGCCGACCATCGTCGAGGCGGGCGTCAAGACGAACTCGATCCCGGACCGAGGTCGGCTCACGTGCGACGTCCGCGCTCTGCCTGGTCAGGATGACCGATTCGTGCGCGAGGAGCTCGAGCACCTGCTGCGCGGCCTCGGCGTCGACGTCGCGGTCGACTACACGGCGATCGCCAACGCGTCGCCGGCGGACGCCCCGTTCGTCGGTCGGCTGGGCGAGGCGCTGGCGTACGCGCTCGGCGTGGACGACTTCCGTCTCGTGCCGGCGCTGACGGTGGGCTTCACCGACTCCCGCTTCGTGCGGCCGCTGGGCGCCCAGGTGTACGGCTTCTCGCCCCACCACCCGGACGCCGAGCCGACGCGCGCCGGTGTGCACGGCAACAACGAGTTCATGGAGATCAACAGCCTGGTCCTGCGGACGAAGTACGCGCTAGCCCTCGCCTGCCTCACGCTCGGCGTGGCCGCTCAGTAGGAGCTGCAACATGAAGATCAACAGTATCAAGCCCTGGATTGTGGCCGGTCCGCCGGCCGAGACGCGCCCCGGCTCACCCGAGCTCACCTACGTATTCGTGCAGGTCGACACCGACGAGGGCGTCACTGGCTGGGGCGAAGTCACCACCTACCCTGGCACGGTCGCCAACCGGGTGGTGGCCGCGGCCCTCCGCCAGGTGGACGAGTTCCTGCGCGGCGAGGACCCGTCCCAGATCGAGGCCATCTGGCACAAGCTGTTCCGGGCGTTCACCTACCTGGGGACGCGCGGCGCGGTCACGGCGATGATCAGCAGCATCGACATCGCGCTGTGGGACATCAAGGGCCAGGTGCTCGGCGTCCCGATCTACGAGCTGCTCGGCGGCCCGGTTCGCGAGACGGTCCCGCTGTACACCCACTTCCAGTACGCCACCAACGTGGCCGAGATGGTCGACCACGCCAGCGCCGAAGTCGCGCACGGGTCGCGGGCGATCAAGACCGACCCGTTCATGGCCGCGGGTGGGCTCAGCAATACGCGCTACATCGACGGCCAGATCGACCGGGTGGTCGAGAACACGGGCGTGGCGATGATCGGCGCCATCCGCGAGGCTGTCGGGCCCGACGTGGAGGTGCTGATCGACGCGCACGCGCTGTACAACGTGCCCACCGCCATCCGCCTGGCGAACCGGCTGGCTCCGTTCGACATTACCTGGTTCGAGGAGCCGTGCCCGCCGGAGAGCTACGACGCGCTGGAGCAGGTCCGCGGCCAGATCCCGACCCGGGTCTCGGTCGGCGAGCGGCTGTACACCCGCTTCGAGTTTCTGCCAGTGCTGAACCGCCACCTCACGGACTACGTCATGCCGGACGTCACCTGGACGGGCGGTATCTCCGAGCTGAAGAAGATCGCCACTCTGGCCGAGACGTTCTACGTCCCGATCTCGCCGCACGACGCCAGCGGCCCGGTCAACGTGATGGCCGGCGCCCAGGTGGCGCTCACGGTACCCAACTTCTACCGACTGGAAGCGCGGCGGGTGGGCATGGACTTCTACAACGCGTTCCTGGAAGAACCGCTCGAGGTTCGGGACGGCGCGCTCATCGTCCCGAAGCGGGCCGGCCTCGGGTGCCGCGTGGACCGGGCGTACCTGGAGGCGCACCAGATCGACGGCTAACATGCATGGTCCATGGAGCAGCAAATCGCCGCTCATGGTGAGCCCGTCGAACCATGCTCATCCTTCGACAAGCTCAGGATGAGCGGGCACCAATACTCCGGGCCAACCGGGCGAAGGTCTCCTCGGTCTCCGGGGCAGACGTCAGGCCCGAGACGTTAAACGCTAAGTGTCGGAGCGCCAGGGCTCCTGGCGGCACCCGGGCCGGTCGTAGCGGTGGTACTCGCCGCGGCTGTTGATGCCGATCCGGACCGTGAGCTCGCTACCAACCGGCTCGATGTGGTGGTTGTGGAACTTGGGGCAGAGCACGAAGTCGCCCGCCCTCGCCCGCACCGGCTCGGACTCGCCCTCGATGTACCAGTTGATCTCGCCCTTCATCACCACCCACCATTCGTCGTGCTCATGGTAGTGGGTGTCGTTCGGCGCGCCCGGCGGGTGGACGATCACGAACGCCTGGATGTCGTCGCTCAGCACGAGCGGCTCCGACCACGCGCCTGTCCCCTGGTGACCGGCGAGCACCTCGTCCAGGCGCGCCGTCGCCTTGCTGATGTCGAGCAGTGGAATCCGAACCGCCATGCTGTTCCCCTTGTCGCACCTGGTGTGCCCTGCCAGTCTACGCCCCCGACGGCGGCGCCGGCCCGCCCCTGCTGATCCGCTCCGTCGCGACCCTGCCGGCCGCTCTGGCGGTGCGCCTCGCCCTCGTGGCCTGGGCTCTTGGCCACCTCCCGTGGGCGACCGCCGACGTCGCCGTCTACACGCACATGGTCCAGCAGTCGGACGCCGGCTTCTACCCGTTCGTGCACTTCTGGATGGAGTACCCGCCCGTCTTCCCGCTGTTGGCGGTCCTGCTGTACCGGGCGTTGAGCTTGCTGCCCGTGTCCGACCCGGCCGCCATCTTCGTGCCGGGCTACGCGCTGGCGATGTCCGGCGTGGAGCTGGTCAACGTGGCGCTGGTGCACCGCCTCAGCCGGCGCGCCCATGGGCCGTCTGCCGCTGGTGTGGCGGCGCTCATCTACGCCGCCTGCCCGGTGCCTGTCTGGTTTGCGCTCGGTTGGTTCGACGCGCTGGCCGTGCTCACCCTGCTCGGCGGGCTGCTCCTGGTGTTGAAGGGCCGCGCCGCCCCCGCGGGCATCGTCGTGGCGCTCGGCACGCTGACCAAGCTGTTCCCGATTGTCCTGCTGCTAGTCGTGCCGGCGGCGCTTGGCCGGCGCGGGACGGCGCGCTTCGTGCTGGCGGTGGTGGCCACGGCGCTCGCCGTGGTCGTGCCCTTGCTCGTCACGCGGGCCGACCTGCTGCTGGCGTCGTTCCAGTCGTTTCTGACCCGGCCGCCGTGGGAGACCATTCCCGCGCTTCTCCTGCGCAGCTACTCGTTTCCCATCCTCGTCCCGATCGAAGACCGCTTCACGGCGGCGACAGCCGTCTCTCCGGTGAGCCGCTGGTCGGCTCTGGCGCTCGTGCCGCAAGCGGCGCTGGGCCTGGCCGCGTGGCGGGCGTGGCGCCTCGGCCGGGCACGCCGGGCTCAACCCGTCGACCTGTCCGTGGTGGCGGCGCTGGGTGTGGCCAGCCTGCTGCTGGGCAGCCGCGGCTTCAGCCCCCAGTTCGTGGTGTGGCTGCTGCCGCTGATCGTGGTGGTCTGGCCACATCGCGTCGGCCTGGCGTACACGGCGCTGTTGTCGGCGCACTGCCTGGCCTACTACCTGGTGGTGGCGCCGGCCATCGCCGGCTACTACGCGTTCCACACGGTCCCGCTGGAGTGGGTGGGGCTAGTGTCGTGGCTGTCAGTGGCGGTGCGGACGCTGCTCCTGCTGGCCGTGGTCGGGCACCTGACAGCTATCAGCTATCAGCGAGCAGCCAGCAGCAAGAGGGGCGTCCAGTATCTGGCGTAGCGGAAGCTGCGGCCATCGCGGATCGACGCTGGCGCCCGCGCGACCTCGAGGAAGTTGGCCAGGCCGCGCGCGATCGGAGGTGGCGCTCTCCTCGTGGGAGCGGCGCTCTTCCGCGGCGCCACGAGCGACGTACCAGTCGTCGAGCGCCAGTGGCTCACATCGGCGCGCGTGGTGACCACGAAGCGGGTGTTCGGCACCGTGGCGAGCGCCTCGGCCTTGAAGACCACGCGCCGCTGGCACCAGAACCCGGACGGCGCTTGTCATGCTTTCTCGGGAGGCGCTCCAGACCGCTCCCCAGCGCGCCTCAGATGCTGTTCACCCCAGTCACGCAGCGCCTCCAGAGTTGGCCCCAGGGTCCGCCCGTAGGCGGTCAGCGAGTACTCCACGCGCGGCGGCACCTCGTGGAAGACCTCGCGTTGCACCACACCCTGCGCCTCGAGCTCGCGGAGCTGCTGAATCAGCATCTTTTCCGTGATCGGCCCCATCGCCCGGCGCAGCGCACTGAAGCGGTGAGGACGCAGGAGCAAGTTGTAAAGGATGCCGGTCTTCCAGCGTCCGCCGATGACGTCCACGACGGCTTCGACCGGGCACGTCGGCGTCTCGTACGCCATGTTCGGGCCTCCGCTCCCTGGTGTGATCGCGCGTGTACTTACTTGAAGGTAAGTACTTGTCCGGTGTCTGGGTACAGCATAGCGTGGCAGAGAATGCGCTCACCGCGAGCGACGCTTCGAGAACGCAGATGCAGGAGACCCGCCATGACCGTGATGCCCTTCACCGTGCACATCCCCCAGGAGACGCTCGACGATCTCGGCGACCGCCTGGGGCGCACGCGCTGGCCCGACGAGGTCGAGGGCGCTGCCTGGGACTACGGCACGAACCTGGCATACGTGCAGGCCCTGGTTGCCTACTGGCGCGCCAGCTTCGACTGGCGCGCGCAGGAAGCCGATCTCAATCGCTTCACCCACTTCCGGACGGAGCTAGACGGGCTGGGCATCCACTTCATTCACGAGCGTGGCGCAGGGCCGCATCCCCTGCCGCTGCTGCTGGTGCACGGCTGGCCAAGCTCGTTCCTGCAGATGCGGAAGATCCTGCCGTTGCTCACCGATCCGGCCGCCTACGGCGGCGACGCCGCGGACGCCTTCGATGTCGTCGTGCCCTCGCTGCCGGGCTTCGGCTTGTCGGACCGTCCGACGCAGCGTGGTATGAGCGTCGGGCGCATCGCCGAGCTGTTCCACATCCTGATGACGCGCGAGTTGGGATACGCCCACTTCGCCACGCGCGGCGGCGACCTGGGCGCGGGTGTGATCGGCGCGCTGGCGCTGGCCTACCCCGAGGTGGTCGTGGGAGTGCACAGCGGCGGCACCAACCCGTGGATTCAGCAGGTGCCTAACGACCTGTCCGAGGCGGAGCGGACGTTCGTGCAGAACGCCCAGAAGTGGAACCAGCAGGAGATGGCCTACGCTCAGCTCCACGCCACCAAGCCGCAAACGGTGGCCTACGGCCTGAATGATTCGCCGGCCGGGCTGGCCGCCTGGATCATCGAGAAGTTCCGCCGCTGGAGCGACTGCGACGGCGACGTAGAGAGGCGCTTCACCAGGGACGAGCTGCTGGCCAATCTCACCATCTACTGGGCCACGCAGACGATCAACTCCTCGATGCGGCTGTATTACGAGACGCTGCGCGACCCGGGTGGCTGGGGCCAGCCGCGGGTGCCCACCGCTGCGCTGATGTCCTCCAAGGACATGTTTCCCACTCCGCGCGCGTGGGCCGAGCGCACGGGCAAGGTCGATCGCTGGACGGAGATCGACCGCGGTGGCCATTTTCTGGAGTGGGAGGAGCCAGAGCTGGTGGCCCAGGACTTGCGCGCGTTCTACCGCCCGCTGCGGGCAGGGCCCGCCGGCGGCACAACGACCGCCAGTCCCGCGACACCGCGATCATGAACGCCACCCTGCCCGCGGGCGAGGCTGCCCTGCGCTTCCCGGCGGAGAGCCTGCGGCGTGTGCCGCGTGCGTACGCGCTCACCGTCGGCTGCCTCCCACTGCTTGGACGGTGGCGGGCGTTCGGGGCCGTCAACGGGGGAGCGCGTGAGCGCGGCGCCTCAGCGGCAGCGGGCGTCTAACGGTGGCAAGCCGCGACAACACGCAGGAGCGCTTCCAGGCCGCCTCGCGAGCGGATTGGCGTGCCTGGCTGGAGCGCCACCACGCCCTGTCGTCGGGGGTGTGGCTGGTGTCCTACAAGAAGGAGACTGCCAGGCCGCGCGTGGCCTACGCTGCAGCGGTAGAAGAGGCGCTGTGCTTTGGGTGGATCGACAGCAGGCCGAACGCGCTCGACGACGAGCGTGCGATGCAGTGGTTCTCGCCGCGCAAGCCGAACAGCCCGTGGTCGCGGCTGAACAAGCAGCGGGTGGAGCGCCTCACACGCGAGGGACAGATGGCCCCAGCCGGCCTGGCGGTCGTGCAGGTAGCCAAGGAGAACGGGTCATGGAACGCCTACGATGCCATCGAGGACCTGAGCGTGCCGGAGGACGTGGCTGCGGCGTTGGCAGCGAATCCCGCAGCCCAGCGCCACTTCGATGAATTCCCGCCGTCGTCTCGGAAGAACATCCTGTGGTGGGTGCAGAGTGCCAGACGAACCGAGACGCGGGCGAAGCGGGTGGAAGAGGCCGTGCGGCTGGCGGCGCAGAACGTGAAGGCGAATCATTACCGCCAGTAACTGTCGTCCGCGCCGGAGCGGTGTTCAAAGCTCGAGGCCTACGCTTAGGGGTAGGTGAGTCGGTTCTGCGACATTCTCGTGGCGTGAGCTAAGTTTGGGCGTCCAGAGGTCGACTTGCCGACCCACCCTGAGATGGGAAGCTGCAATCGGTCGCTATGCTCGCTGCTCAAGTGGTGCGAATTGAGCAGGCCCACGGCAATGTCGCAGAACCGTACGCAGCGCTTTCTCTTCGCCAACGGCACCTTGTGGCGGGAGGTGGTCCCACCCCTCGCGCAGCGCTTCCGCTGCATCGTCCCCGATCTCCCGCTCGGCGGCCATACTGTCCCTATGCGCCCCCAGCCCCGCCGGTCTGGCCCAGCTGATCGCCGACTTCCTGGCGGCCCTGGCGCTCCGCGACGTGGTTCTGGTCGGCAACGACACCGGCGGGGCGCTCTGCCAGATCGTCATTACGCGCCACCCCGAGCGGATCGGCGGGCTAGTCCTGACCAACTGCGACGCGTACGAGGCCTTCTTCCCGTGGCTGATCAGCCCGCTGCAGTACGGGGCGCGCTGGTTCGGCGCACGCTTCGTCGACGCCCTGGTCCCCGTGCTCCGCTTCCGCGGTGCGCAGCGGGCGCTGTTCTGGCTGGTGTCCTTGCGGCGCTTCGACGCGCCGACACTCGATGCCTACGTCGCCCCCTTCTTGCGCGATGCGGCGGTGCGCCGCGACCTGGCGCGCTTCATGGCGGCAGTCTCGAACCAGTACACCCTCGAGGCGGCCAAACGCTTCGCCTCCTTCCAGCACCCGGTGCTCATCGCCTGGGGCCAGAGCGACCTCTTCTTCTCGGCCGGCTATGCCCGCCGCCTCCAGCGAGACTTCCCCCATGCCACGCTGACGTTCATTCCCCAGGCGCGCGCGTTTGTGCCTGAGGACCAGCCGCGGCGCCTGGCCGAGTTGATCACCGCTTTTCTGCTGGCGCCAGCGGTAGCAGTGAGAACGTGATTCCAGACGGGCAGCCACGGCGTAGGCGCGACGCCGCACAGACACGCGACGCGATCCTGGACTCCGCCGAGCAGCTGTTCGCCGAGCACGGCTACGACGCGGCCAGCCTGGAGGTGATCGGCCGGCTCGCCGGCGTCTCGCGCGGCACGCCGCGGTACTTCTTCGGCGCCAAGGACGCGCTCTACCGGGCGGTGCTGGCCCGCGTGCTCACGGCCGAGGCGGACCTCGTGCTGGCGGCGCAGATACGGGCGACCGCAGCAGGCGGTGGTCCGGAGGAGGTGCTCGCTGCAGTGGTCGACAGTTTCGTTGACTTCCTCGAGGCGCGCCCCGGCTTCGTCTGGCTGGTCGAGCGGGAGGCCGTTGCCGGCGGGCGGGTGCTCCGGGAGGTCGCGGCCGAAACGGCGGCCGTCCAGGCCGGCCTGGCGACCCTCAGCCACTACTTCACGGGCCAGGCATTCCGGGCGCGCGAGCCGACCCTTACCCTGCTCAGCCTGCTGGCCCTGTGCTGGTTCCCGCTCGCCCACGCCGACACCTTCACCCGTGCCCTGGGCCTCGATCCGGGGTCGCCCGCGTTCCGCGCGACCTGGAAGCGGCACGTCGTCACGCTGGTCCTGCGCGGTCTGCGCGCCCCCTAGCTTCCCGCGTCCCCAGCACCCGTCGTTCCCCCTACGTCCGCGCAACAGGATACCGAGTCGGGCCTCGTTGTCCTGTTTGCGCTCGATGATGATGCCCTGAGCTGCCCCACATCTTCGCCCGTCACACCACTGAGCCTGACGACGCGATCGAGACATTTTGCGCTGCCCGTGCCGAGACGACCTGGAACCCGGCCCGCAAGCGGTTCGAGACCTAATAGCTGGACTCATGGCTTGCACTGGTTCTGGAAGACACCCCAGCGGGTTGTCCAGGTGATCAGCTGCTTCCGCGTAGGTCTAGAATGACTTGTCGCGTGCCGGTGGCGAGCGCACCGGGCATCGAGATTCCGCTGAACCCACACCTTCGACGGCCGAAGAGGAACTGGCGCAAAAGGGTGGAGCGCGCGCGGCAGCGATCTGCGCCACGTCAGTGAAGGCTCGGTACTCACGCCAGCTGTCTCATGCCGGGGCACGGCGGCCGATTCTGCCGACGGCTGATCGCTGACGGCCTAACCCAGAATCCCGCCCTGCGATTGAATGGCCTGCTGCAGCTCGCACACGTCCACGCGGCGCGGCGTCGACCCGCTCCGCGCTGCCAGCGCCGCCGCGATGCCGGCCGCCTGGCCCAGCACCATCATCGGCGGGATCTCGCGGCTCATCTTCTGCGCTTCGGCCGTCGCTGAGAAGCACCGACCCGCCACCAGCAGGTCCTCCACACCCAGCGGCAGCATGACTCGGTACGGGTAGTAGTAGTCGCGCCCACGGCCGACGCGGTCGGCGAACCACCGCCCGGCCAGCACGTCCTCCTTCGTCAGCACGTACTCGCCCTTGAGCAGGCGCGTCTGCCGCACGCCGAGCTGCGGCGCGGTGTCGACGAGGGCGGCCCGCTCGAAGCCTGGCAGGTTCGCCCGGGCAAAGTCGAGCGCGCGGAAGATCCGTTTGCGCGCCTCGTACTCCACCTCCGTCTGGTCCGCCGGGTCCAGCCCGCTCAGGTTCGGGATGTGCGGGCAGTTGCACCACACGACGCCATCGATCGTCGTCCGCAGCCACCAGTAGTCCCACGAGCCGCCGTAGATGGCCCGGACCTCGCGATTGAGACGATCCGCCTCCTCGGGGTGCGCCCGCTCCCAGGCGATGGCTCGCTCCACGTCGACGTTGGCGAACCGGTGCACCACTGTCAGAATGTAGCTGCCCTGCTCAAAGGGAGCGCCCGACCGAGCGAAGACGTCGCCGTCGCCGGAGGCGTCGATCACCTGCCGGGCCCGAATCGCCTGCCGACCGGCTTTGGTCTCGAAGATGCCGCCACGCAGCGCTCCGTCCTCCACGATGGCGTCGGCGAAGCTGGAATGGAGCCGCAGACGCACGCCCGCCTCCTCGACCAGCTGGAGGGCAACGAACTTGAGCGCCTCCGGATCGAAGGCGACGGCGTAGGTGATCGTCTTGGGTCGGGTGCGCGCGTAGTTGTCCTGGAGGCCCCACCGACCCCAGCGGGCCCAGGCGGCGTCCGACGAGACGAAGCGGTCCTCCTCCGGCGGGTACACCGCGGCGCCCAACGCGTCCAGCTGGTCCACCACCTCGTCGCACAGTCCGCCCACCGTCTTCTCGTGGCGGTCAGCCATGTCGTCGAGAACTAGCACCTCGCCGCCGCTGGCCAGACCGCCCAGGTGTCCGTACCGCTCCGTCAGGATGACGCGGGCGCCGAGGCGGGCCGCCGCGATGGCCGCCGCCAGCCCGGCCGGGCCGCCGCCAACGACGAGGACGTCCGTGTCGGCGACGACCGGCGTCTCGCGGGCCGGTTCATGGATCGTGTCGGTCTGGCCGGTCATGCCTGGTCCGGGTCGAGGCGTGGACTGAGGGCACGCGCATACTGGGGTGGCCGCGGCCGGAGGAGCTCGCGGCAGCGGCAGTCGGCCGGGGGCGCGACGCGCTCCAGCAGTCGCAGCTCCAGCTCCGCGGTGACCGTCGGCAGTGTCTCCGTGTACAGCCGGTCGAGGGTCCCCGTGAGGTGCTGCGGGCTGAGCCCCTCGGCCCAGTTCGAGGGCACGTGGTAGTAGAGCAGGTGCATGCCACACACGCGAGCCAGGACCGGGCTGACGCAGTCGCCGGTGATGACCGGGCAGCCGATGGACTGGCCGTACTGGCGCAGGAACAGGCTGTGCGCCGCCGACTCGAAAGCGCCGTACTGCCACCGGTTCAGGACGACGTGCGCGTCCTGGCCGTGCACCCGGCGGAACGGGCTCGTCGGCAGCGACGCCAGGGTGCCAGTCAGCTGGCGCGCCAGCGACGGGCAGAACGGGTCGCCCATCAGCGGCACCCGCTCGGCGAGCGTGCTCTCGATCTCGGTCCCCGGCAGCCCCGTCGGCAGCGCGTCCAGGCTGAAGTAGGACCACGGCAGGACCAGGTCGCCAGGCAGGACCGCCTCGTCGCCAGCCCGCCAGTCGCAGGTGCCGCTGGTCCCGCCGACGACGAGCACCTCCACCCCGGCTTGCCACAAGAGCCAGTACGTCTTCCATTCCGCGGCGCGCAGGCTCCAGTCCTCCCCGCGCACCATGCCGTAGCTCGGGATGCGGAGGAAAGCGCGCCCCGCCTCCGTCGTGTACTGCTCCAGGCTGGGCCCGGTCCCGTACGGGGTGGGCGGCCGGAACACTCCGGCCAGGCGCCAACCACGGGCCGCGGCGAGGCCGGCGAAGCCGTCGCCCAGCCCCCACAGCGGGCTGCCGGTGATCGTGGCAAGAGCCGCCTTCGGCCCACTGTAGGTGATGGTCCGGTCGACGTCGACGAGCGCACGCATGGCCATCAGCGTCTCGAGAAAGTGTGGAGCGCCTCGGCCGCCGCCCGTCCGGCCGCGACGATGCCCTGGCTGTCGAGCCGCGTGGGCTGGCCGTCCCGCACCAGCTGCTCGCCGTCGACCCAGACGGCGGCGACATCCGACCCCCGCGCCGCGTACACGAGGTTCGCCACGGGATCGTGCCACGGCGCCACCCGTGGGCTGGCGGCTCGGACCGCTATGACGTCGGCGCGCTTGCCCGTCTCGAGTGAGCCGACCAGGTGGTCCAGCCCAAGGGCGCGGGCGCCGTCGATCGTCGCCATACGGAGCAGCTCAGTCCCGCTGAACGCCGCCGGGTCTGCCGAGGCCACTTTGTTCAGCAAGCCGGCCACCTTCATCTCCTCGAGCATGTCCATGCCATTGTTGCAGCTCGCGGCGTCTGTCCCCAGGCCGACGACGCCGCGCTCGCTCTCGCTCACGTCGCCTGCGACGGCGGCTTCCAGCGGACCACGAGCATCTCGGCCAGGGCGACCAGGCCGAAGAAGGCGACAGCCATGAGCGAGCCGACGACCATCGTGGCGTACAGGGTGCCGGTCCGAAACTCGAAGGTCGAGACGATGATCAGGTAGCCGAGCCCACTGTCCGAGCCGATCCACTCGGCGACGATGGCGCCGATGACACACGAGGTCGCCGCGATCTTGAGCGCCGAGAACAGGTAGGGCAGCGACGATGGCAGGCGCAGCTTGAAGAACACCTGCCGCCGCGTCGCCGAGAGCACGCGCATCAGCTCCAGCGCGCTGGATTCGACCGCCTCCAGGCCACGCACCATGTTCACCAGCGTCGGAAAGAACGAGATCAGCGCCGCGATGATGATCTTCGGGGCGTACCCGTTGCCGAACAGCAAGACCAGGATGGGCGCGATGGCGATGATGGGGATCGTCCGCAGGGCGACAGCGACCGGGTAGAGCGTCCGCTCGACGGGTTTGCTGTGCACGAACGCGATGGCCAGCGCGATGGCGAAGCCGTTGCCAAAGGCGAAGCCGCCGACCGATTCGATGAGCGTAGGCCAGATGTTGCCGCCGATGGAGGGCCACTCGTCCACGAGCGACCGCGCGATAGTTGACGGCGCCGGCAGCAGAAAGTCCGGCACGTGGAAGAGGCGGACGTGCAGCTCCCAATAGGCCAGGATGGCGACCAGGCCGATAGTAGGCACGAGGATGCGCCGCAGCGACAGGACGCGCCGGCGCGAGGCCGACCTGTCGAGAGTGCGCGTCAGCGACGGGCTGGCGACAGTCATAAGCTCATAGAGCCTCGCCGACCTCCCCCGCCAGCGCGCGTCTCAGGGCGCCAGTGTAGCGCGCGAACTCGACGGTCTCCTTGATGCCCGGTTCACGCGGCCGCGGCAGGTCGATGGGCAGATCCTGCTTGAGCCGCCCTGGCCGCGCCGAGAGCACGACCACCCGGTCGGACAGGAACACGGCCTCCGGGGAACTGTGGGTGACGAACAGGATGGTGGTGCCCGTCGCCTGCCAGATGTGCAGCAGCTCCTGGTTCATGCGCTCCCGGGTGATCTCGTCCAGGGCACCGAACGGCTCGTCCATGAGCAGGATGTTCGGCTCGGTGATCAGGGCGCGCGCGATGGATACCCGCTGGCGCATGCCGCCGGACAGCTGCCAGGGGTACGCGTGCTCGAAGCCGCTCAAGCCGACCAGGTCGAGCAGCCGTCGGGCTCGCTGTTCACCGTCGGCCGTGTCGCCGCTGATCTCGAGCGGCAAGAGGACGTTCTTGAGGGCCGACCGCCACGCGAGCAGCGTCGCGTCCTGGAAGACGAAGCCGAACAGGCGGCGCTCGCGGGCGGCCCGCGGGCTGCCGCCGGCCACCGCGATGCTGCCCTCGGTCGGCGTCAGGACGTCCGAGACCAGGCGCAGCAGGGTGGACTTGCCGCAGCCCGAGGGGCCGACCAGGGACACGAACTCACGCGGGCGCACGCTTAGGCTCACGTCGTCGAGCGCCTGCAGGCTGCCCGTGGGGGTGGTGAAACGCATCCCCACTCTGTCGATGTCGATGGCGCCGAGATCGGCCTGGCCGCGGCGGTTAGCGCTTCGGTCGGTCGCCAGCACGCGTCAGGATGTCCTGGGTCATGGCGTCGTTGGCGGTGATGGCGGCCTTGGTGAGCCCGAGAGAGCTGTAGGTCTTGATGGCGTCGTCCCAGATCGCCGGTTCCATCCAACCCCAGCCGTGCTCCTTGGTGGCGTCGGACCAGAGGAATGGCGTCTCGCGCTGCCACGTGTCCAGCTCGAGCTCCCGCTTGAGGTCCTTGCCGTACTTCAGCGCGGCGTCGGTCCCTTCCTCCGGGTGGTCGGCGGCGTACGCCCAGCCCTGGGCGCTGGCGGCGACGAAGCCGGCCAGCATGTCGGGCTTGCTCTTCAGCACGTCGTCAGTCGCGAAGTAGCTGAAGGCGTAGAGGTGGATGCCCATGTCCCACAGCAGCAGCGGCGCCGCGTCCGGCCCGATCGCCTCCATCTGGGGCGCGTCGATCACCCAGGCGGTCACGACGTCCACCTGGCCCGTCTTGAGCGGTGTGCTGTCCGAGCCGATCACCTGGATCTGCACCTGGTCCCGAGGCAGCCCGTACTTGGCGATGACCGCGTCGATGAGCGGCCTGGCCGTCGCCTGGATGCCAATCTTCTTGCCCACGAAATCCTCGGGCTTGGTGATGTTCTTGTCCTTGGTGCTGATGAAGGCGAAAGGGTGGCGCTGGAGCGCCGTGGCGAACGCCTTGACAGGCACCCCGTTGGAGCGGGCCAGGAACATGGCGGCGATCGAGGAGACGTTGCCGATCGTGTTCGACCCGCTCGCCGTGAGCGTCACGGGGTCGATGTTCGGGCCGCCGGGATCGACGTGTAGGTCGATGCCGTGGTCTTTGAAGTAGCCCTTCTCCAACGCCACGAAGTCGCCGGCGTACTGGGCGTTGGCCAGCCAGCCGAGTCGCAGGGACACGGGCTCGGTCTTGCCTGGCGCCGTCTGGCCTGCCGACTGCTGGGCCGGCGAGCCGCACGCTGCCAGCAGGCCCGAGCCCACCGCCGCCAGCCCCAGTAGACAGCCCGCCCGCAGCAGAGCTCGGCGTGTGAGCGGGGCCGCGCCCACGGTCATGCCGGCCGAGGTCAGGGTCGTCATGGCATCATCCTTTCCGGGCGTCTCAGCCCGCCCGCGCCCCGCTGTCGTCGCTAGCCAGGTCCGGGTACCAGCCGCGCTTGCTGCTGGCAGCGGCAGCGTCGTCCCAGGCCTGCAGGATCCGAACCGCTTCATTGGCCACGTCGATGGCCGTTTCGACACCCTCCTTCACCATGGTATTTGTGACGCGGTTGGCGACCACGGCGCACACGCTGCCGCCGCGCAGCCCGTAGAGCCCGAGCATGGTGAAGATGGTGGCCGCCTCCATCTCGAAGTTCAGCACCCCGGCGCGCTGGAGGTCGGGAACGAGGTCGTCCATCCAGCTCTGGCGGTAGTCGTTCCAGCCCGGCCGACCCTGACCTGTGTAGAAGGACGCCGTCGAGGCAGACACGCCGAGGTGGTAGCGCACGGCCAGCCGCTCAGCCGCCTGAACCAGCGCGAGCACCACGAGGTGATGGGCGACCGCGGGGTACTCGGTGCGTACGTACTGCGGGCTGGTGCCGTCGAGGCGGACGGCGCCAGTGTGGATGACCACGTCCCCGCAAGCGATCTGCGGCTGGATGGCGCCGCAGGTGCCGACCCGGACGAAGGTGTCGGCGCCGATGGCGATCAGCTCTTCGACGGCGCTGGCGGTGGAGCCGCCGCCGGCGCCTGTCGAGCAGGCCGAGATCGGGCCGCCGCCGCTGAGAGTGCCGGTGGCGGTGACGTGCTCGCGCTCGGCGGCGATCTCCTTGCCGTCCGCCCAGCGGGCGACCATGAGCGCCACCCGGGCGGGATCGCCCGGCAGAAGCACGTAGCGGGCGACGTCGCCCGCCTGGCAGCGGATGTGGTATTGCACCCCTGCCTGCTCGGGGCGCGTGGCGCTCGACGTCCACGTCATATGGATCTCCGGCGCGTCTGGTGCTGGCTGCGGGTGACGGCTCGCGGCATCACGGAACCGTAGCAGACCACCCGCGGCGCGGCGCAGGGCCAGCCAGCTGCTCGTGGCGCCCGGAACGGCGCCGGAGCCCAGGTGGAGTGGGTAGCCTTTGCGGCGGGAGGCGAGCGCATGCCTGAGGGCCACACCATCCACCGCCTGGCACGGGACCACAGCCGCGACTTCGTCGGCCAATCCCTGGCCGTCTCGTCGCCGCAGGGGCGCTTCCTGGCTGGCGCCGCCACCCTCGATGGCCGCAGGCTGCGGCGGGTGCAGGCGTACGGAAAGCACCTGTTCTACCTCTGGCAAGAGGCTCCCATCCTCCACGTGCACCTCGGCCTGTTCGGCTCGTTCCGGCTCTGGCCGGCGCCGCCACCTGAGCCCCGGCCCAGCGTTCAGCTGCGCCTTGCCGGCGTGGCGGCGGCCGCGGACCTCGTCGGCGCAACGATCTGTGAGTTGATCACGCCGCGGCGCCAGCGTGAGATCCTGGACCGCCTCGGACCCGACGTCCTCGCCCGAGGCGCGGACCTCGAGCGCGCCTGGCAGCGTCTCGGCCGGAGTGCCGCGCCGATAGGCATGGCGCTGCTGGACCAGCGCATCCTGGCCGGGGTGGGCAATGTCTACCGGGCGGAGGCGCTGTTCGTGAACGGCATCCACCCCGAGCGTCCCGCCAACACCCTCACCCGCGAGGAGTTCGGCGCGCTCTGGGGGACGCTGGTCCGGATGTTGAGGCAGGGCGTCCGGGATCGCCGCATCGTGACAGTGCACCCGTCCGACCGTGTTGGGCCGCGGGGCGCCACGGTGCGTCCGCAGGATGCCTTCTACGTGTACCACCAGGAGACGTGCCGGCGCTGCGGCGGCCTGGTGCGCTCGTGGCCGCTCGGGACGCGCCAGGCGTACGCGTGCGAACAGTGCCAGCCGCCTGTCGCGCGTAACGGCGTGGTGGGCGCCGGCTGCCAATCAGTGCTTGAAGGCTAGCGCCTACTGCTTGGGCAGAAGAGCTGGTATTCGGTGGTGCCCTTCGGTGCCGTGATGAGTTGCGCTGCCCGCTCCTGGGTGCCCGGGATGCCCGCCGACTCGCCCTCGGCCGAGATGACCAGGTCAGGCTGGCAGTTCCACTTCTCCTTGGCGATGTTCCCAAGGGCCTGGCCGCCGGCCACCCCGGCCGCCTGGTTGTCGATGCCGACGAAGTAGAAGCCTTTCTGGGCGATGTCGTACGTGATCACGGGGATCTTGGCGGCGGCGAACTTGTCTGCCAGCACGGGGTTGACCGACGGCTGGCCGTTGAACTCGATGACCGCGTTGACGCCGCTGTGGATGAAGATGTCGGCGTTCTGGGTGACCAAGGGGGCGTCGTTGAGGTTGCTGAGCTCCATGTAGTCCCAGCCGCGCTGCTGCGCGAGGGCGCGGGCGACGTCGCCCTGGTACTTCATCCACGCACAGCAGGTATTTCCGCCGACGGCCATCGCGACCTTGAACGGCCTGGTGGCGCGGCGTCCTGGTGGACCCCGCTCGGTCCCACGCCTGGACAAACAGGCGCCGCGTTACCGACTTCTTCGACCAGTGCCCGCATCGGATGGCCTGCGCCAAACGCAGCTTCTATCGCCCGAAGGGCTCCAGCCAGGCGCAGCTGCTGGAGGCAAAAGCGGATCTCCTGCACCTCAGACCGGAGATCCCGCTGAGCGACGATGAGCTGGCCACTGTAGATGACGGACTCGAAGCGCTGGAGCGACTCTGCGCTCGGTTGGCTGACGTGCCGACGCCGGCTGGCCCAACCCCGCGCGAACTGGGTCCCCCACGGCGCATCCCGCTGCCCGTCCTCCCCGCCGCTACCAGACCGGTTGCATCTCGCGCCCCGACGCAGCACCCTGAGTAGCCAGAGAGTGAGCGTGGCACGACGACGGCAGTGGGTCTTCAGCCCAGACAGGGGGGGCGTGCGCGTTCCCGAGCCGGTGCAGCAGCGCACGGAGGCGCGCCTGCGGCACTACGCCGAGCAGCACTTCGCCGGAGGCTACACGCGGCTCGAGGTCCGCTTCCGCGCCCAGTTCTGCTACATCGACGTGTACACCGAGCCCGGGGAGCCGAGCGCCGACTGGCCACCCGCGGACTGGCCAGAGACACGCGAGGAGTACACCGAGCGTCTGCGCAACACGCCCACCCATCTGTGCCGGCTGCGCTACTTCGGTGACGAGGAGCGGTGGGGGTTTGGCTTCTTCACCTACAGCAGTGAGAAGTACGAGCTCTCGGTCTTCCCCTCGGGGGAGTTCTTGGGCTCGCCCGAGGATGCCTTCGAGGTCTCGGCGAATCTATACCTCCGCTGAGCGATGCTGCGGGCAGGGGGGCCGGAGGGCAGGCATGACTGAACGAGTGGAAAAGGTGGACGTCGGGCACCGCGTGAGTGAGCGGCTGAACCGCGACACCGAGACGGTCACCGAGATCGTGGATGCGTTCCTGGACGAGATCTACGAAGCGCTCAAGCGGGGCGAATGCGTCTCGCTGCGCGGCTTCGGCTCCTTCTACGTCCGACCGGAGCGCGAGAGCTGCGTATTCAAGTTCAATCCGTCGCAACGCCTGCGCAAGGTTCTCGGCTGGTCATCGACCTACCAGGGGCCGTTGTGACGGGCTGCAACGCGGCAGGGCCGCGGATGATGAACACCATGAAGAAGAAAGCAAGAGGCCCGCAGGGCCCCTTTGCGGAGGCGTACCCCAGCATCGCGCGGTGGGTGCGCGGCTATGGGTGGATCGAGATGGGCGAAGATCTCCCAGGCCGCGCGTTCATCCAGGCGTTGGACGACGGTGGTCTCATCTGGGAGGGCGACGCAACGTACCCTACGGTCGACGACGCGCTTCAGGCCCTGGATGCGGCGCTCGCCAAGTGGATGCGCGAGGAACTCGGTCAGTGACTTGCGGCAGCGCGACACTACCCGTACTACTTCTTGACGCCGCGTTGGAGTCCTCATAAGTAGGCTCACCGAGCGCCGGCCAACGTCGCCCGGTGGAGCTGGTAGCGGCCGCCCACCTGCGCCGGGTCGCCGCGTAGAATGGGAGCGCGATGCAGACGCTGGATCCCGAGGCCGCTGAGGCCGTGGTGGCCGTGAACGTCACCGTCGCCGAGCTCGAGCGGCTCGCGGACGACGGCCGCCGCTACGACCTGTTGGATGGTGAGCTGGTCTCTATGTCTCCCGCCAGCGAGGAGCACGGATACGTCGCCGGATTCGTCCTTGGGGCCCTGTTCACCTTTGTGACGCCGCGCCGCCTGGGGCGGGTTTACGCGGCCGAGACGGGGTTTCGTCTGGAGAGCGGGTCCGAGACCGTGCTAGGGCCGGATGTGGCCTTCGTGCGCGCCGAGCGAGTCCAGCGAGCTACGTCGTTTGCCCGGCTCGCGCCGGACCTCGCTGTCGAGGTCAGGTCGCCCTCCGATAGGCGGCGCTCGATCATGGAGAAAGTCGGCCGCTACCTGGCCGCCGGCACGCCGCTGGTGTGGCTCCTCGAGCCGGCGCAGCGCGCCGTGACCGTGTTCGCGGCTGGCCAGCCGCCACGCATCCTGGGCGTGGCTGACGTCCTGGACGGTGGCGACGTGCTGCCCGGCTTCCGCCTGCCGCTCAGCGATCTGTTCGCTTAGCGCCCCGCCACATCTAGAAGGCCGCCGTGCCGTTCGGGGTGCCCAGGCCGGTTGGGCCGTCGTAGCCCCGCACCGCCGTGCAGAGGTAGATCGAGCTGCAGTGGCCGTCACTGCCAGACGTTACGTCGAAGAGGCTGCCGCGGTGGCTGTAGGCAAACGAGGCGTAGCTGACCCCAGCCGCGTTGCCCGCCAGCGCGTAGACCGACGCGATGATCGGCGCCGCGACGCTCGTGCCGCCAAAGATCATCCAACCAGGCCTCGCGTACGAGTCGTACACCGCCACGCCCGTGTTCGGGTCGGCGATTGCCGACACGTCGGCCACCGTGCGCCGCGCGCAGCCACGGTCGGTCTGCCACGTCGGCTTCGGCACGTAGGCCGAACAGCCGGCGCCAGCGCCACTCCACGCCCGCTCAGCCCAGCCGCGGCTGTTGCCGGCCTGCCCGAGCGTCGTGCCGCCAACAGCTGTGACGTACTGTGAGGCGGCCGGGAACTCGACCCCGTAGCCGCTGTCGCCACTGCTGACCGTCACCGCGACGCCCGGGTGGTTCCAGTGCGATTCCCAGTTCGTCTCGCCGCGCCACTCGCCACCGCCGTAGCTGTTGCTGACGGCGGCCACCCCCGGCACCGTGGCGGCGTAGTCGACCGCCGCGCCCAGGTCGGCGAAGTTGGCCGATGACGCCTCGACCAGCAGGATCTTGCATCTCGGGCAGATAGCGCTCGCCATGTCCAGGTCGAGGGAGATCTCCTCGCTCCAGCCGGTGTCCGGGCTCGGGTAGTTCGTGCCACCAGCCTGGTTCGCCTTGGTGAAGCAGCCGTTGGCGGTGGTGCAGCTGCCCAACCCGAACTGGCCGCGGTAGGTGTTGAGGTCGGCCTCGGCGTTGGGGTCGTCGTAGGCATCGACGATGGCGATTGTGGTGCCGGGTTGGACGGTGCCCGGGCTGAGCCGGTACGCCGACCACAGGTCGGCCGGGCCGTACCCGCTCGGGGCCGTTCTCTGGCCCAGGTCGGTGCGGACACGGGCGTGGCAGTGGGCGAAGCCGACCCGCGAGTCGGTCTGGCAAGCCGCCCGGTGGGGATGCCTGGTGAGCTGATCGAGCGCGCGGTCGTCGTCCGCCTGCGACGCCGCCACGGGGGCGGCCAGGGGCATCGCCAGGAGGAGAGCGGTGAGACTAGCCGTCAGGAGACGACGGGCGCGAGCAGTCATACTGATCCCTCCGCAGACCAGCAACCGACCACCCCCACCGACCACGGCCTACTTTCTATTTCTCTTTGGTAGAGAAAGTATAGGGGTAGTGCGGCGGCGGGTCCAGCCCTCCGCCGGCGATTGGCCGCGCCGCTCTAAATTTAGGGCAAGCGTTGAGAGCCAAGAGCCAAGAGCTAAGAGCTAAGAGTTAAGCTCCGGCGGGAATGATGGCTTCTCCCTTCGGGCGCCACCCACTCATCCGGCCGGCGCGCGCCGCGGTCGCCGCGCTCAGCCTCGTGCTGGTTGCCTGCCAGCCTGGCGCGGCGCAGCTGCCGTCCGGTCGGATCGCCTGGCCACGGGATGGCGACCTCTGGGTGTACAACACGGCCGCAAAGGACTCGAAGAAGATCACCAACCTGCCGCGCAGCGCGGCAGTGACCGGCGCCGCGTGGTCCGCCGATGGCGCCAGGATCGTCTACGCGCAGTTCTGGCGCCGGCCTAGCGAGACCGTCAGTGGCGCCGACCTCATGGTGGCGGGCGCCGACGGCGCCGACCCGCACTCGTTCGCCGACCGCGACGTGCCAAGCACGGTTCTCGACACGCCGAGCTGGACCGCCAGCGGGCGCCTGTACTACACGCAGCGGCGCGTCCAGGGCGGGCGCGAGCACCAGAGTGTCGTGCGGCAGCTGGAGGGGGGCTCTCCAGAGACGGTGGTCGACGACGCCTTCAGTGCCTCGGTCGCCGCCGACGAGTCCACGATCGTGTACGTGCGCAACACGGCTGCCGGACAGGAGCTTCGCCGGAAGGCGTTGGCCGAGGCCGGCGACGGCTGCGTGCTCATCCCCGACACCGTGTTCCAGCTGATCAGTGGACCGAGAATCTCGCCGGACGGCAAGCGGGTGGCGTTCGGTGGCCAGGGGGAACCGGCCAGTCGGCCGGCGGGCTCGTGCGGCGCGGCCGCCGGACCGCGGCCGGCCGCCGACGCTCTGGCGGCCCTGGTGACGGTCGGGGAATGGCTGGGCGTGCTGGCGCGGCCGGCCTACGCGCACGGTCTGCCGTCCGACGTCTGGGCGATCACTCTCGATGGCACCGGCTTCGGGCGGGTGGCGGACGTCAAAGAGGACGAGCCCACCGTGGCGTGGTCGCCCGATGGGTCGCACCTGGCCATCTTCGGGGTGGCGGCGCTGTACGCCGTTGACGCTAAGGGCGGTCCAGTCCAGAAGCTGGTGGATCAGGGCGGCTACGGCGGTCTCGATTGGACGAAGTGAGGCGCTGGCGCACCGCGCTCTCCCGTCGGATCAGTTCGTGAGCCAGCGGTAGCCCACGCCGGCCTCGGTCACCAGGTGTCGCGGCGCCTGCGGGTCATGCTCGATCTTCTTGCGCAAGCGTGCCACGTAGACGTGTAACGAGTGGGCGGCATCGCCGTACTCCGGGCCCCAGACCTGGTGCAGGAGCATCCGGTCGGTGAGCACCTTGTCGGGGTGGGCGAGAAAGCGCTTGAGCAGCTCGTACTCGGTCGGAGTCAGGTGGACCTCGCGACCAGCGACCCGCACGCGGCGGTGCTCGAGGTCGACCTCCACGTCGCCGGTACGGATGACAGCGGCCACGCCCTGGTCGGGCCGTGCGGCGTGGCGCAGGGCGACGCGCACGCGCGCCAGGAGCTCGTCGACGCCGAAGGGCTTCGTCAGGTAGTCGTCGGCGCCGAGGTCCAGGGCCGCCACCTTGTCGCGCTCCGCGTCGCGCGCCGATAGCACGACGATCGGGGTGCTCGCCTGAGAGCGGATGGTGCGGACGATCTCCAGCCCGTCGAGGTCCGGCAGCCCAAGGTCGAGCAGGACGACATCGGGCCGCAGTCGCCAGTAGGCCTGGAGCGCCTCCTGGCCCGTGCTGGCGGTCGCGACGTGGAAGCCGTGATGCCCCAGATTGGTGGCGACGACGCGGCGGATGGCGGGCTCGTCGTCCACGATCAGGACGCGGGCCCCGGATTCCGCGCTCACGGGGCTGCCATCGCCATGGCGGACTCCGCTGGCGGGACGGGCCGGTCCAGGGGAAGGGTGAAGGTGAAGCGGGCACCGCCGTCCGGGCGGTTCTCCGCTCGGATCCGACCACCGTGCGCCTCGACGAGCCCTTTCGCCACGGCCAGGCCGAGCCCGAGACCGCTCGGCCGGGGCATGCCGTCGAGGACGCGATAGAAGGGGTCGAACAGGTGCGCCAGGGCCTCTGGCGGGATGCCGGGCCCTCGGTCGGCCACCGACACGCGAACCGCCTCGGCGTCCCGGCGCACCATGACGGCGATCTCGGCGCCGGCGGGCGCATAGCGGGCGGCGTTCTCGACGAGATTGGAGAGCACCTGGTCGATCTCCACATAGTCGAGCGGCACCGCCGGCAGGTCGTCGGGGACGTCGACCACTAGTGGGTGCCGGGCGGTCAGCGGCCGCAGCCGACCGAGCACGTCGTCGACCAGCGCGGCCAGGTCGTACCAGCCTGTCTCGGGCCGCAGGGTGCCACCCTCGACCCGGGACAGATCGAGCAGGTTGCCGACGATGCGATTCAGGCGCTTGGCCTCGTCCTCGATCGCCTCGAGAAACTCCTCCCGCTCGGCGGCGGACCAGTCCACATCTCGCTGGCGCAGACTGCCGGCCGACGCTATGATCGAGGCCAGCGGCGTGCGCAGGTCGTGCGAGACGGCGTTGAGCAGCGCCCGCCGCAGCGCGTCGGTGCGCCGCAGGATCTCGGCCTCGGTCGCGTCACGGCGCAGGCGCGCGCGCTCCACGGCCAGGCCGAGCTGACCGGCGACAGCCGACAGCAGGCGATCAGCCACCGGGTCGAACGGCGCGGCGCCGGGCGCTGCCACCAGGAGCAGGGCGCCGATGCGGCGATCCTCGGCGCGCACCGGGACCATGTTGACCCGGTCCCGCCACTCGGGGGGCTCGGAACCAGGCCGATGGCCGGCCGGGACCAGCCGGACCCAGCGACCGGGTGCGGCTGGCTGGTCGCCGGTCGCCCCGCGCCGGTCGTTCAGCACGTGCGCCGGCGCGATGGCGCCGGTTTCCAGCGTCGCCAACGCCGCGCCCTCGCCGTCGGCAACGCGGGTGACGTGGCCGGACTGGTCCGCGAGCTCGACCGCCACCGCGGCGACTCCCAGCTCGGCGCGCAGCCGCTCCGCCACCGCCGCCAGCGCGTCGTCGAGCTCCCGCTCCCCGACCAGACGGACGACGTCGTACAGGACGACCGCCTCGCGCTCGCGTTGGCGCGCCTCGCGGGCGCGCTGGCGCTGGTCGGCCGCGAGCTGGCCGGTGACCAGCGCCGTCAGCAGAAACAGCAGCAGCGAGACCCATTCGCCCGGGTCCGAGACGGTGAGCTCGTGCACCGGCGGCACGAAGAACCAGTCGAACGTGACGAACGCCACCACCGATGCGAACACCGCCGGACCCCGCCCATAGAGCACCGCCGTCGCCAGGACGGCGATGATGTAGAGCATCGAGCTGTTCGCCAGGTTGACGCTCCCCAGCACCAGGCCGATGAGCGCACTGACCAACGCCACAGAGGCAAAGGCAGCCGCGTAGTCGGCCCAGTGCGCCCGCCGAAAAATCGCGGCCGCTGGCACGATCACGGCTGCGCGCGCGGTACGCCTCCGTCGTCCACGTTGGCCCAAGTGTAGCGCTGTCTGCTCGGACGGCAATCGCCGCGGCGGGCGGTTGGGAGACTGTGCCGTGCCGGGCTGTTGCCGGTCTAAGCAGGTGGGCTGAAGTCTTGCTCCATTCCGATCATGTGAGCTCCACCTGCTGAGACTCTTGCCATTGTTCGCGCTACGCGCTCAGGCCCTGTCCCGTGGCGGGCGGGTGGCCACCGTGCTCCAGTAGGCGGGGATGGCTTGCACCTTCGAACGAAACTCCTGCGCAGTCACTGGCTTGGTGACGTATTCGTTGGCGCCCAGTCTGTAGCTGGCGAGGACGTCCTGGTCGCGCGCGGAGGTGGTGAGCATGATCACCGGTATGGTGGCCAACGCCCGGTCGGCCTTGACAGCTGTGAGAACGTCGAGCCCGCTGAGGCCTGGCATGTTGATGTCCAGCAACAGGAGGTCGGGCCGGACGGCGGCGGCGAACTCGGCCTCGCGGCGCAAGTAGCGGAGGCAGGTCTCGCCGTCGTGCACGGCGTCGACCTGTACCTGGCAGACGGCCGCGACCTCGGCGTCCCGCAGCGCCAGCTCGGTGAGGAGGGCATGGTCGGGGTTGTCCTCGGTCATGAGGATGTGGAGGGTCCTGCTCACGGCAGCTCCTGGACGGGGAGGGCAATCCCGGCACCGCGACCGGTCGGCCTAGCGTACATACACCATCACATTCACTAGTGTACTGAAATAGAGGGCTGGCTGGGGCTTTCGGCCCGCGCCTCCGCGCCAGCAGCGCTGGAGCCAGCCACGGCCACCTCCGCTCACGCTGCCGGCTCCCCGACCCGCCGCGGCGACTGACGGCGCCGGCGCCGATCGGGCGGCCGCGTGTCCCTATCCGGGTACACGCATGTCCCCGGCTGGCGGCCACAGGCCGGCCCACGGCCCCGCCCCGGTCGCGCATACCGTAGGCGATGCTGTCCAATGCGTTGGCTCCTGCCACGCCGCTGTCCCACGCCCGCGGGTACTCCACCGTCTTCGTCGGCGCTGGCGCGGCGGGCACAGGACCCCTTGTCTGCGCCGTCCAGCAGGGCCTCATCCACGAGCTGCTGGCGAGTGGTGTCGCTGTCCTCGACAGCGGCCCAAACATGCTGCACGGGACGCTCGGTCGGTACGTGGTTCGCTCCGACACTCTCGGCGCGACCTTCCTGGAGTGTCTCGGTGAGGACGGCGCCGGCGCCCTGTTCCCCGTCCGCGGATCCGCGGTGGCTGAATCCATCGCCCACATGGGTCATGGGCCGGTCCCGCTGGCATGGGTCGGCGCCTACCTTCAAGAAGTGGGGCGGGCTCTCGAAGACCTGGTTGCCGACCATCCCACCACCAGCGGCTTCTTTCCGCGCACGCGAGCCGACGCCGTGCGGCAGCTGCCGCACGGCGGGTTTGCCACTGAAGCCATCGTCTCGTCCGACGACGGGGCACCGACGCGGCGAACCTTCCTGTCCCAGGCGGTCGTGCTGGCGACCGGCGGCCGCCAGAGTCGCCAGGACGTGCTGTCGCGCACGCTGGTACCCGGCGTTCCGCTGAACGACTACGCCGACAAGGTCCTCCTCACCGACGTCGTGTTGACCCGGCCCGGCGTAGCGGAGCTGCGCCAGCGTCTGGCAGCCGCCGCCAGCGCGCGCGTGGTGGTCATCGGATCATCGCACAGCGCCTTCTCCTCGCTGTGGACACTGCTGAACCTGGTCCACGGGGCTCCCTTCGCGGATGGCGCTATCACGCTGCTGCACCGCAGCCCACTGAGGCTCTTCTACGCGTCACGCGACGCCGCTGCGCGCGACGCGTACACGGACTTCGACGAGGCCGACATCTGCCCGTTGACGGGTCGCGTGCATCGTCTTGGCGGCCTGCGCTTCGATTCGGGCGACCTCTTGCGTCGCATCTGGGCGATGCCCTCCGCGGTGCCCGAACGGCGTGTTGCCCTGCGGCGTCTCGACCCGCAGCGCGACGATCCCGCGGCCATCCGGGCCCTGCTCGCGGATGCGGCGGTCATCATCCCGGCGTTCGGCTACCGGCCGGCCGCGGTCCCGGTGTTCGATGTGGCGGGGGCGCCAATCCCGCTGCTCGGCCACGTCGGCGGACCGCTGGTGGACAGGAGCTGTCGCGTTCTCGCGGCCGACGGCCTGCCGATCCCGCGCCTCTACGGCATCGGTCTCGCGTCCGGCTTCGTGCCGTCGGGCGCGCTTGGCGGAGAGCCGAGCTTCTCCGGCCAGACGAATGGGCTGTGGCTGTACCAGAACGGGGTCGGCGAGATCATCCTCAACGAGCTGCTCGCCCGCACCGACGGTGCGCACCGCGCCGCGGACGCCGCGCGGCTGCTTGTCTGAGCAGGTGGCGACACCAGGGGCAAAAGGCGGCGCAAGCACTTGCTGATAGCTGACGGCTGACGGCTGACGGCTGACGGCTGACGGCTATGGAGTCGGCATCTTCTGGACGCGTTCGTCCACCGTCTGGGCGAGCGCGGTGACGGTCTCCGGTCGGTCCAGGCCCGGCACGTCGGAGTAGGTCACCGACAGCACTATGCGGCCCCGCCGCCAGCTGATGCCTCTGGCGCCCTGGGCCAGCCACGTGCCCTGGTAGGCCACCGTCTCGTCGCCGAGCGCTAGCGGGCTGGTCACGATTGCCTGCATGTCCGGGAAATCGTTGGTCGCGATGGCGTCGTGGGCGCCATCGGCCGTGGCGTACAGGTCGACCTCCACGCCCACGGCCGGCTGCGCGCCGGGTGAGGCGCCGTAGCTCTCGGCCACGCTCCCCTGGTACCCGCGCGTTCGGAACGTGCCTTGCAGCGCCACGGGGTCCCGTGCGCCGCCCTCGGCGTCAATAAGCTCGTTCGGGTGCACGAAATCCTGGCGTCCCCAGGGTGTTGTCTGCGTCAGGCGATCGTTGGTGGGGACCGCCTCGGCTGGCGGCAGCAGCCCACCCACGAGCCGATCAAGGTCCGCCCGGCTGGCGCTCGTCGGCGTCGACTGGATGGCGGGTGGGCTGGGTGCGGTGGCCAGCGCAGCGACCGCCGCCTCCAGCTGTGGGTCGCGCCCGGCGCGGTAGTCGGCGGTCGTTCGGGTATCGGCCACCGGGACGTCCACTGGCACGCCCACGCCGTCGAGAGGAGCCCCCGACGTGGCAGTCACCCCGGCTACGGCGATCTGGATGCCGGCGCCTCCCGGCAGCGGCAGCAGCTCAGACCCGGCCACGTGGCCGCCTGTCGCCTGTCCGACGAGCACCGCCCGGTGCGCGTCGCGGAGTGTCGACGCGGTGATCTCGGAGGCCGAAGCCGAGTCGGCGTTGACAAGCAGTGCCATGGGCAGCTGGCGCGCATGCATCACGCCGCCGACCAGGTCGTACGACTCGTGGCCATGCTGGTCGAAGCTGCGGCCGGACCGCTGCGATTCCGGCAGGAAGCGCCCCAGCAGCTCGTCGGCGGTCATGACGCTGCCGCCGCCATTGTCGCGGAGGTCGAGGATCAGGCCCTGCGCGCCCTGGGTGTCGAGCGCCTCGAGGCGTTGGTCGAGGTCGGCCAACAGCTCTGTCCCGTTGGGGAGCTGCGTGCCGCTGACGACGAACTCGGCCAGCCGCAGGTAGCCAACGTTCCCGGGCAGAAGGCGCGATTCGAGCGGCGGGAAGTAGTACGAGCCGCGCTCCACCGAGACCACCTGGGGCCCACTGCCGCGATCGATGGTGAGCGCAGCCGTGCTCCCCTGCGCCCCGGCCAGTGCCCGCGGGAGCGCATCGCGGGGCCGGCCCGTGAGGTCCTTGCCGTCCACCGCGGTGATCACGTCTCCCGGCTGGACGCCGGCTCTTTCGGCCGGGCCTTCTGGAGCAAGGGCCATCACCAAACCTGGCACGCGGTTGCTGAGACGAACGCCGAGCCCGACGGCCAGCTGGCCGCCGGCGACGGATGACAGGAAGCCGCGGAACGCGCTGGGCGGCAGATAGTTCGTGTGCGCCTCCTGGACGCTCTGCGCCATGCCCGTGCCAACGTCGCCAGCCGCCGCGTCGGCGGGAAACGCGGCCGGCAGCTGCCGCACGTACTCCTGGTACACGGTAGCGAATTGGGCGAGGGCCTCTTCCCGACCGTCCGGCAGTGGCGCGAGGGATGGCGGAGTCGGCGCGCCGCGCGCCTGGGCGTCAAGCGTGAGCGTGGCCCAGCCGGCCTCGAGCAGGCCGCGTGGCTGGAGCGGCCTGTAGAACAGATCGAGCAGGTCGCCATAGGCCGCGCGAACCGTCTCCAGCCCGCTGCTGTCGTCCGCGACCGGAGTCTGGCCATCGGCTGTCGGCGGCGCTGGCGACAGCGCGGCGAGGACAAGGAGAAGGATGAACAGGGCGCGAATAGGACGCATGGATCACCACCTGCGGCATTGTCCCACGCGGGGACGACGGGATACGGAGATGTGGGGATGGGCGGCGCTAGGTGTAGCTGCCCGGCGTGGCGTTGCGTTGCCCGTCGGCCGACGGTCCGTCGGCGGTCGATCCTCGCTGCACCGCCACGTATGCGTCCTGCCACGGGTCGCCGGGCACACCAGTGTGGGGTGTGCGGTACGTGGCCGGGGTGAACAGCTCCGCCAACCAGCGGTCGATCGGGATAAAGCGATCCTGCCCCAGCCAGCTCGGCTCGCCCTTGTTCGGGTCGGCCACGTACACGCCGAGCAAGCGCGCCGCCTTGCCGTCGCGGTAGGGGTCGCCCAGCGCTCGGACGCCACGTACCAGCACGTAGTGGGCCCCGCGCCAGATCAGCGCGATCGACGGCTCGCGGTAGGCGGGGTTGACGAGAAGCCAGGCGAGCAGACGGGTGGCCGCCAGCGGGTCGTCGTACACGAAGTGGTCGAACCCCAGGCTCGGCAGCCAGTGGTGCGCGGCGGATGCGACCGCGAACGGGGAGCAATCCCACTGGTCGACGGTGAAGCCGGCGTTGTGGCCGGTCTCCCAGTCCCACAGCGCCTTCTGGAGACGCGCGCTGCCGCCGCCGGGCAGGACGGCGTGGTACGCCAGCCACATCTGGAGATCGGCGGGGTCGCACCACACCGGGCTCAGCTGGGGCGTGTAGCTGACGGGCAGGTCCACGTCCAACACCCCGCTCGTCGTCGCGGCGCCCGTGGGCTGTAGGTAGGCGCCGTCCACGTAACCAACCGTCGTGTCGGCGGCGACGCGCCACCAGACGCCATCGGCGGATCGATCGAGCAGGTCGACACCCGACCCGCTAGCGAGTGTCGCGACGATCGGCTCGTCGACCGCCGGCCCACCGCGCACACGCAACCCGTCGGTGGTCACCTCCGCCTGGGTACCGGCGACGAGACCCGCCGCCGGGTCCGTCAGAGCGTGAGCGCGCCCCGCGAGGCCCAGGGCCGTGGCAGCCCCGGTGGCGGCGGCCGTCTTGAGGAAGGTACGTCTGAGGAGAGCCATAGCCGGCCCTCATTATGGCCGCTCCGCCCGCGCGGTCGGGTTCGCGCGCGTGTCACCCCGCCCGGCCGGCGGCGAGCTACCCGTCGTTAGCCTGCCCTTCACCAGTTTCTAAGGTGCCTTTGATGTAACGCCGCGGCACGCCCGGCACACTGATAGCAGCTCCCGAGGGCAACCCCGAGAGCTGGGTCGACACCGGGGTGAAGCCTCCAACTCCCCTGAGCCCCGGTGTCGATGGGCTGAGGCTGGGGCTGCGCCGTGCGGGGGTGCATCCCCAGCCTCGCCTGCTTTCTGGTTTCTGCTCGGTGAAAGCAGCATGCTCCCCGGCGGCCCCCATCGACCGCCACCTCCGTGAGGCGCGGTCAGAGTTACCCGGAGACGGGGCTCGGGTCCGGCTCCATGGGCAGCCGCAGCAGCTGACCCAGGACCCGGTCCAGATCGAGGCTCAGCGCCACGGCCTGCTGGTGCAGCGCCGCGCACTCCCCTTCTGGCTCGAGCCGCCCCAGGAGCTCCAGGATCTCGCGATTGGCCGTCTCGGCGCGGCGGTAGAGCAGGAGACTCCCCTGGCTTACATTGGCCACTGTGGAGATCATGATAAGCCGAACGTCGCGTTTCTTGACGGACACCGCCGAACCTTGGCCAGCCAGCCGTATTCGGAGCCAGGATTGGGCGCTGACCGCGCTCTACGCTCTAGTAGTGGATGGACAAACGGGTGCCGACGTTGGCCCAGTTCCACATCCAGGCGCTGTCGTCGTAGCTCATGCCAAGACACCCGTGCGACCCGGCGTAGCCGAAGTTGCTCGACCAATAGTTGTAGTGCAGAGAAGCGCCGTCGCTGGTGAAGTACTGGGTGTACAGCACGTTTTTGAGGTAGTAGCCGCTGGGGCCGTTCCGCGGGATGCCGATCGTCGAACTGTCCATCGTCTCGTTGGCGACGCGGCGCAGGATGGAGAAGACGCCGGTTGGTGTCGCCCGCGGGATGCGGCCCTTGATGACGAGCATCGAGCGCACAGGGGCGGCCTGCTCGTACGCGGTGAGGCGGGCCGGCTCGCTCAAGTCCACGTCGATCCACCTGCCCTCGAACGTCTGCGGCGGCGCGGTCGGGGCCACGGCGACCGACTGGGAATCGGTGGCAGCAGCCGCGAAGCTGACCGCGTCGCTCCGAACAAAGCTCCCGTCCTGAGTGCGGTACCAGTCGCCGCCGTCCTCACCCCGGACGCGGGCGGCGACCTGCACCTGGGCTCCGGTGTCGATGTCGGTCAGGGTCGCGCCGTCCGCTGGGCTCGGGTAGAGCGCCAGGCTCGTGTCCGACACGATCTGTCCCACCTGGCTCACCGCCTCCTCGTCCGGCGGCGGATCCTTGTAGGCGTAGGCAGACGGCGGGTCGCTCGGCCCAAGCAGATCGCTGTGCAGATAGGCCGTCCCCTTGCCCCGGGGGTTGTACACGTAGGTCCAGTCGTCCTGCTGCCCAAGGATCTGCAGCGGGTAGCCTGGGCGCAGCTCGGTGAACTGGTCGCTGCCGTCGTCCGGCTGCGCGCGGAGCGCCGCGGGGCCCAGCGTGACGGCCCACTTTGCCGTGGCGGCCTGGTCCGGAGTGGTCGCTGGCGCGTTCGACTGCGCCAGCGCGGGCAGCACGAGCGTCAGCGATAGGGCGACGGCAAGCGCGAGTGCGCCTCCGCGACTGCGCCGTAAGAGTGCCGCGCGCGACACTCTGCCCGCCAAGAGGACGATCCCCATACCCGATCCCTTCCCGATCCATGCGCTAGATCGACTGGATGCGGGCCAGCGACGGAGGCAACCCCCCAACACGCGGCGACCAGCCAGGCCGGTCACAACGTGCGGCCGAAGTGTAGCAAGCGCTCAGCGTGCCAGGGGCTGCGCGGCCGGCAGCGGGTTAGCTGGCCCCGGACTCCGCCTGCAGCTCGCCGCCCGCGGTCGATTCGTTGCCTGACGTCTCGGGCGGCGCGGCCAGGAGGCCCATGGCGACGCCAGCCGCGGTGACGGCAATGCCAGTGGCGCTGACGAGCCGCGGAAGACGGATCCCGAACAGCCGGTCCAGTGACAAGTTGCCGGGGCCCGCCAACATAAGCGCCAACCCAACTGCCATGTTCGTCACCGGTAGTTCCGCGCCGCCCGCCGCGCCCCAGATGGGCTTGTTCCAGTGGACCTTGCCAGTGGCCATCGCCATGGGACCGAGCAGAGTGATCGGCCCGAGCGGCGACAACAGACCCAGGGCTGTGAGCAGGCCCCCGCCGAACTCTCCCGCGCCAGCGGCCATTGCCCACTGCTTCCCCGGACGCAACCCCATCGACTCTAGAAAGCCGGCCGTGCCCTCCAGGCCGTGGCCCTCGAAAGTGCCGAACAGCTTCTGGGCCCCGTGGCCCGCGAGCAGCCCGCCAACGGTCAACCGCACGATCAATAACCCGAGATCTCTCACCGTGAACCTCCTCGACAAAGTGCCAGCCACCGCATCGGCTGCCGATGCGCAGACGCTCGGGTACAACTCGACGCGCGGCCGGCGTATTCCGCGGGACCACGCCACGACGCTCCGCGAATCGACGCCCATCCTTCACCTCGACAGAGGCGGTGCCGCTCGAGTCCCGCAACTGGAGTGACAGCGCCGACTGGTACACACGTGAGAGGCATCCTGGCAATGTGCCCGGCCGCTCGGCTTGTAGAACAGGACTCTTGGACGAGCGGGCATTGGTGCGGACCCTCAAGGTGCTGCGAGAGCTGATCGAGGAGGAGCACGCGCTGGAGGTTGACCGCGCCGCCGCGACGCCGCCGTGGGCCTTCGCCGCCGTCGCCGAGTCGGGCGCGGGTCCGGGTAGTGGCCGGCGCTACCAGTTCCGTCCGCCGGGGTGGGACGACGTCGGCGAGCGTGGGCCGCGCCTTCGGGCCGGCGACGCAGTGGACCTGGTGGCTCCGGACGCCTCCGCCGCGCTCGCTTCTGGCAGCGTGATCGAGGTCATGGCCCACGGCGTCACCGTGGACTTCGGCCGGCCGGTCGACCGCGAGCGTCTGCCGGCGCGCGGGTTCCTGCGGTCGCGCGTCGACGACAACCAGCGCACCATCCGCGTGCGCGCGCTCGAGAGGCTGGCCCGCGATCGCCACGCGCTGCCGTGGCTGGGGCCGGCTCTCGCCGGCGCCGCGGGGGCGCCACCCGTCGAGGACGGTTGGTGCCCGTCCCCCGAGGACGGCCTGACGCCAGCACAGGCGCGCGCCGTGGCCGCCGCGACCCGGTCGGGCGACGTGTTTCTGATCCAGGGGCCGCCCGGCACAGGCAAGACGACGGTCATCGCGGCTCTCCTGCGCTATTTCACGTGTCAGCGGGGCGCCCGCGTGCTGCTGACGGCGAAGGGACACCGGGCCATCGACAACGCGCTCGATCGCCTGGATGCCGCCGACCTCCACGTGGTGCGGCTTGGCCAAGCGGCCAAGGTCACCGGCGCCGGGCAAGACCTGCTGCTGTCGGAGGCCATGGATCGCGCGCAGCAGGCGGTTCCCGAGCGCCACCAGGCTGCCCAACAGTCGCTTCAGGAAGCGGCGCGCGCGCTCGCCGCCGCGGAAGACCTGCTCGCCCAGGTCGCGAGCGTCGACAGCGCCCTGGCCGAGGCGGAGTCGGCCATGGAACGGCGCCTGGCCGAGATCGACACCGCCGTCGCGGCGCGGCTGGCCCCGTTCGCCCAGCGCAGCCAGCCGCTCGGGCGGCGGGAGCAGGATTGGGTCGACCAAACGCGCCGCTTCTATCTGGCACGCGACGATCTGGTCGTGATGCGCGAGCACGCCGGTCGTCTACGCGAGGACCGGTACCGCCTGGCGCTCAGCGTAGAAGCGGTCCTGCCGCGTCTCCGCCCCCTGGTGTCCGGCCATGCCCTGCCCCCCCTGTCGGTGGCGCGGGCCGATGAGGCGCGGGGCAGCCTCGCCGCCGTGAGCTTGGCGCGGCGTCGGGCGGAGGTGGCGCTGGCGGCGACTCGCGGCTGGGGCACGGCCATCGAGCGGCCAGGCGGCGTGCCGGACATGCTGATCGACACCGCCGACGTCGTCGCCGCCACGGCTGTCGGCGTGAGCTCCGGCCGCGATGGCACCCGCACTGCCAGCCTCGAGTACGACGTCGCCATCATCGACGAAGCAGGCCAGGCAGGAGCCACGGATCTCGTCGTCCCGCTGAGTCGCGCCCGCACAGCGATCCTCGTCGGCGACCACAAGCAGCTGGCGCCGTTCGTCGACGAGGATCTGCTGCGCCGCTGCCGGGAGAAGCGGCTCGATACCGTCTGGCTGGAAAAGAGCCTGTTCGAGCTGCTGTGGACGCGTCTGCCCGAGAGCCACCGGGTGCGGCTCAACCTCCAATTCCGCATGCCTGAGGAGGTCGCCTCGTTCCTCGGGCGCGCCTTCTACGAGGACGACTACGCGACCGTCGAGTCGCGGCGCGGCGGGACCGCCGTGTCGCCGCTGTTTCGCTCGCCCCTGGTCGTGGTCGACACCTCGGCGGCGCGAGACAGGGGCGAGATCGCGCTCACGCCCGGCTACGCCAACGGTTATGAGGCGCGGCTCATAGGCGCCATCGTGGCACGCCTGCCCGCCGAGCTTCGCGAGCCCGGAGGTCTTGGTGTCATCGCTCCGTACGGAGGCCAGGTGGCCGCCATCCGATGCGAGCTCGCCGACCGACTGGGGTTGGCGCCGGCCAACCCCTGGCTGCTCGACAACGTCGCCACCGTGGATAGCTTCCAGGGGCAAGAGCGGGACGTCATTGTCGTCTCGCTGACCCGCTCGAACCCGCAGGGCAGCGTCGGCTTCTTGAGCGATCTGAGCCGCCTCAACGTGACGCTGTCGCGCGCGCGCCGGCAGCTGGTCCTGATTGCCGACCTCGCCACGGTGACGGCCCACGGCGGTGGGCCAGAGCGTCGGGCCTTGGCGCAGTTCGCCCGTGATCTGGCGTGGCACGCCCGCCAACAGGGTGAGCTGCTGCTCGCGGAGGAGCTCGCCGAGCGCCTCACGGGTGGCTGAGCCCCGTCTGCCGCCAAGCCCCCTGGAGCGGGCTATCGGGCAGCTCATCGAGGCCGGTGTCGCGGACCGCGACCACCTTGCCGCGTGCCTCGGGCTCGAGCCGCGGCACGTGGCGCGGCCACTCCGCCACCTCCTTCTAGCGTCGGCGGTGCGCCAGGAGCCCGACGGCGGCCTTCGGCTGACCGACGCTGGCCGCACCTGGCTAGCCGTCGAAGCGATCGCGCCGACCGTCGACATGGCCGGCGGGCCGCCGGCGCCCGCTCCGCGGCTGCGGCCGCTGGACCTCGACGCCGAGGTGGCTCCCCTACCGGACGAGACCCCAGCCGCTGTCGATCGCCCGGCCGGGCAGCGCTGGTCGCCCAGAATCCCCGCTCTCGCCCCACGCCGGCGCCTGAGCAGGTGGACACAAGTCTTGCTCCATTCTGATCAGTTGGGCTCCACCTGCTCAGGCATTGCTTCTGTTCGCGCTACGCGCTCAGCCGCGGGTGTCGTCGGGAAAGTGGCCGTCCCCGTCCTGGTGATCGCCGCCCTGCTCGTCGGCGCCCGCGCGGGCCTGGCCGAGCGCACCGTTGCCGCCGCCGGCACACTGGTGGCCGGACGCGGCGCGCCGCCTGCCACGCCATCGGTGGCCACCAGCATGAGCCCGCTCGCGGCGGCCAGTCCGTCACCCAGCCCAGCTGCTCCGTCGCCGATCCGGCGCGTCGCGCGCACCGACGGTCTCGGTCTGGTGTTGCGCCCGCGGCCGGCCTCGTCGGCGCGGCTGCGCACTCTGCCCGATGGAACGCCGCTACGCGTCACCGGTGCCGCCGTCCAACAGAGCGGGCGGGCGTGGCTGCCAGTGCAGGCACCCAGCGGCGAAGGGGGCTGGGTGGCAGCCGAGTTTCTCGACCCCTTGCCGTAGCGCCGGACCCTGGAATACCGACCCAGCCGCCGTCAGTTCCAGGATCAGGCTCGTCGCGCTGGCCAAGGCCGAACTGCCGCCCGTGCCAGGCGGCGCCGACAGCCGGCCAGCACATGGGCAAAATGCAAAAACAGGGGCTTGCGGGCGCGGCCAATGTGGCATACTGTGAAAGAGCTGGTCGTGAACGTTCCGCACCCGTGTCGCACTGCATCGCACGTTGACGGAGCCCATTATCTTGCCGCTCGGCTGAAACCAGCTCGCCGAGCTTTTCTTGAAGGGAGCCGTCTACGATGTCGGCCGATACCACACTAACCTGCCGCGACTGCGGACAGGCGTTCACATTTACCAGCGGCGAGCAGGAGTTCTACGCTAGTCGCGGATTCAGCCAGCCGAGCCGCTGTGCGGATTGCCGCACGGCGCGCAAAGCGCAGCGCGATGGGGGAGGCGGCGGGTCGTACAGCAGCTACGGGTCCGGCGGCGGCTACTCGTCGGGCGGCGGCTACTCCTCGGGCGGCGGCCGCGGGGCACGCGAGATGTTCACCGCTACCTGCTCCAGCTGTGGCCAGGAAGCTCAGGTGCCGTTCCAGCCAAGCGGCGACAAGCCGGTCTACTGCTCGTCCTGCTTCCAGCAGCGCGGCGGTGGCGCTGGTGGCGGCGGCACCCGCTACGGTGGTGGTGGCGGCGGCGGTCGCAGCCGCTACTAGGTCCTCAGGGAGACCGCGGAGCCACACCCGCGCCGCGACACCGGCTTTGCTGCCACACGGCAGCGTCAGGCCGCGGCGCATCGCCGTCCACATTGCTGACCGATGAGTCACTGCGTGACCGGACGGGTGCCAGGGACTGCGGTCGGTAGCCTAGTCACTGCGCTCGTGGCCGCCAGCATGATGCTGGCGGCCACTGCGCTGCCGGGCCGCGCCGCTGGGTCCGACACGAGCTCGGCCGAGACCAGGTTCCATACGGGCTGCCAGCCTGGTCCGTTCACCGAGCCAGCATATGAGGCGGCTGGAAGCCCGGCTGTCTCGCTCGGCCCGGCGCGCGCCGTCTCGCTCGACGTCGCCATTGACTCCGCCCACGCACGCCGGCCGATCCTTGGGTCGGGCTTCAATTTCGAGCATGCTCTCTGGAGCTGCCCCCAGTTCCGCCACGTTCTGCGCTCCCAGCTGCTGGAGCCCTTTCACCCAGCGTACGCCCGTCTCGACACGGGCCTGCTTCCCGCGGCGCCTGCCGACCTGACGGCGGCCGAGCTTGGCCCAGAGGTCTACGCCGCCGTACTCGATTCGACGCCGTACGCGGACAGCTGGCGGTTCTTCCACCGCCTGGAACGTGCCGACGTCCAGGTTCTGCTCGGCATCTGGGGAGGTCCCGCGCAGTTCACCGACACGGGCACCCGCCTCGGCACACTGCTGCCTGAGCACTACGACGACTACGTGGAGTACGTCGCCAGCGTCATCGACTACCTGGTGCAGCGTCAGGGCATCCAGGTCTGGGCCACGACCATCGCCAACGAGCCGGATGGCGGTGACGGCAATCGCATCCCGCCGCCGGGTCTCGCGTACATCGCGCACCAGCTGGCGCCCCGTCTCGCCGCCTATGGCGTCAAGCTCTATGGCCCGGACACCAGCTCAGCGGCGGCCGCGATGGCGTACGTGCCACTCCTCCTCGACGATCCCGACGTCGTCGCCAATCTCGCCTTTGTCGGGTTCCACCAGTATTACCCGACACCCGACGTGGCGACAGTAGCCGAGTACGTGGCGCTGGACCGGCCGAGCCTGCCGGTGATCGTCACCGAGTACACGTCCATGCGGTACGGCGACCTCGACGCCGGCGAGGAGTCGAGCGACCAGTTGGGCTTCACCCTCGACGTCGCCGAGACGCTGTTGGCCCACTACCGGTACGGGGCCGACGCTGCCATCTACTGGGACGCGGTGGACTATCTCCAGCCCGGGCACGACGCGATCACGAAGTGGGGCTTGCTCGGTGGGCCAGAGAGCGGCTTCGCGCCGCGGACGCGCTACTTCGGCCTTCTCCAGGTGTTGTCGTACCTTCAGCCAGGGGCAAAAATCCTCGGCGAACGCCAGGAGACCGAGCCTGGCGCGAGCGTCGGCACGCTGGCGCTCCGGACTCGGGAAGGGGACCTGGCCATCGTCGCCGTCAACGCGGGCCTGACAGACGTCGAGCTTCAGCTACAGTTGACGGGCGACGGGGCGCCCCGTGCGTCCGTGTTCGATCTGACGCGGACTGACCGGACGCACTCTGCCGAGACGCTCGGCGAGGTCTACCTCCACGACGCTCGTGGCATGGTGTTCTTACCCGGCCGCTCCATCACAACGCTGGTTGATCGCCACAAGACGGACTAACCTCAGAGCACGCCCGGGCGTGCTGGCGCATCACGGACCCGAGCCCGACCCTCTCTCAACCGCCACGACACGGCCGCGACGGACACTAAGCCGCGGATGTCTCACGTGAGCAGCGGGCGCGTCGTCTCGGACGCAGCACCCAGCCGAGCGTTTCACCCACACCTCAACATGCAAAAGGACGGCAGCTATGGCGGCATTGAGCGGCGCACTCGACGGGATTCAGCTGGCACCCCTGGTCAACTTCCTCGCGGAGCTCCGGAAGACCGGCCACCTGGTGGTCTCAGACGGCCCGTGGACGGGCACCATCGCGCTCGATCATGGGCGGGTTGTCGGGGCGACCTTCGGAGCGGAGCGCGGCCTGGACGCGCTCGATGCCATCGGCCTGGCGCTGACGAAAGGAGCTTTCGACTTCTCCGAGGTTGGCCCCGATGCTGACGACGTCGTCGAGTTGACACTCATGATGAGCGCAGCCGAGGTGCAGACGCATCTGGCCGAGCTGGCCCGCGAGAGCGCGGCTCTCAGCGAGGCCATCCCGTCCCTGTCAGCGGTACCGCGTCTCCTTCCAGACGGAGGCGATGACCGGGCAGAGGTGACGCTCGATCGTGGGACGTTGAACCTGCTGCTCGCGCTGGAGGCCGGCGGGACGGTCGCCGACATGGCGGCGCGCCGAGGCGTCATCCGCACCTTGCGCCAGATGGCTCAGCTGGTCCGGCTGGGCCTCATCCGCGTCGACGCCGCCGTCCCCTCGGGCCGGGACGTGGCGACGGAAGGGTCCGGCGCGCCGCGGGGCGCGCATCGAGACGCCCAACCGGCTGAGCTCCCGCGGCAGGAGCCCTTCGACGCGATGCCTGCTCAAAGAAACCAAAGGTGGTGGCGCCGCGCCCAGAGCTGACCGGCAGGCGCCTACTCTTCCGTCGCCGTGACCCAGTCCCCGATCTCGTACGGCGCCGGCTCACCGGTGGGTCGGCGGGATCGGGCGAAAGTCGCGGCCAGCCTGGTGCGCGCCGCGTAGCGCATGCTCTGGTCGCGGACAAGGAAGCTGGCCGTCCGCGCCGGGTGGCGACGAAATCGCTCCCGCCACCGTGGTCGCGGCGGAGCCAGCAGATTCAGCAGCTGCTCGTGCGGGTTGCGGCGTAGCACGGCGGTCGACCGCAGCCGCACCTGTGCGCCGTAGCCGACCGTGATCAGATCGCGCCCAAACGGCGAATGCATCAAGCTCTTCACGAGGTCCGAGCGGGTCGCGACAATGGCCTCTGCCTGGCCCAGCTCGCGCGGTGCCGCGGTCGACACGTCGACGGTACCGTCGGCTGCCCGCCGCACCGTGATCGCCGTACTCGGGTAATCCCACAAGGTCAGCGCGGTATGGAAGGGAGCACCCCCAACCCCGGCCGCCGCGTGCGCGCACGCCGTCACCCGCACGTCGTCGACCAGCGCGGCGAACGCCTCGGGGCTCAAGGCGGCAGCGGGCGGCGGCGCTGGGTAGCGCGCCAGCACGGCGTCACGGGCGGCTGAGACGTCCGCCAGCGGCGACGGCGGGCTGGCATGCACGACGCCGCCGTCGACGAAGTCGCCGGGGCTGAGATCATGCACCTGGGCCTGGGACTGGGGGAAACTGTCGCCCAGGAGCTGACGCACCGAGGCGCCCGGCGGGCCCATCGCGAGCCGCGTCGCGCTGATCCACCAGGTGCGCTCGTCGGGCAGAACGAAGTGGGCGGCGAAAGGGAAGGCGAAGCGGGGCTTCAGCAGCTCGGCGATGCGGGCGAAGTTGCGGAGAAACCACGCCTCCCGAGCGCGGGCCACGGCGACGTCGTCCTTGCCGGGCACGTGGATACAGTTCGGGAAGTAGCTGGCGCCCCCGAAGCCACAGAAGAGGTAGTCGATGCGGGGAAAACGCCGGCGCAGCACGCGGCAGTACTCCTCGATGATCTCCATGCGCGAGGAGTGCAGGGCGTCGTTGACGTTCAGGAGCACCTCGCCGCCGGCTTCGACGGCGAGCATGCTGTCGTCGAGGTGGGTCATGACGGTGAGGCGCATCCGCGCCCCATCCCGGGCCAGGATGACGCTCTTGCCACTGGCCACTTCACGGATGCGCTCGAAGCCGATGCGCTCCAGGTACTGGCGCATGCCCAGGTCGGCAGTGCGCGGAACGACCACGTACGTGTCCTGGTTGGCGGGCTTCAGCTCCTGCAGCGTGGCGCGATGGAGGTGGTCCTCGTGGCCGTGCGACACGTACAACGCGTCGAGGCCGCGCAGCTGGTAGCGATCGGCAACGGGGATGGGGTACGGGAACCACTGATTGCGGAAGGCGCCGCCTGCCCACCACGGGTCACACAGGAGTGACAGGCCGCCGTGGCGTATGAGCAAGCTGGCGTGGCCGATGAAGTCCACACGCATGGGGATAGCATGCCAGACGCACGCTGCCGCGTGGCGGGCGGCGGCCGGCCGTCAGGCGTCCTGACGCGCTGTCAGGGCGGCGCCCAGCAGGCCGGCGTCATCCCCCAGGCGCGCGGCCACAATGGGCAGCAGGCGCGCGCTGGCAGCCAGGATCTGGGGTCGGGCGGTCTCGGCCGCCCACTCGACGTACTGCTGTCCGATGGCGTCCACCACGCCGCCGCCCAGGACCACCAGGTCCGGGTCCAGCAGATTGACCAGGCCGCCCGCTGCTTCGCCGGCGTAGTGCGCGCTCTGCTTCACGGCGCGGGTCGCCTCGCGATCGCCTTTGGCGACCGCCTTGGCCAGCTCGCTGCTGCCGAGCGGCTTGGCATTGTGGTCGGCGAGGTGGGCGAGCACCGTCTTGTGACCTTTCGCGATCCGCTTCAGCAGCCGCCGCGTCACCGCCGGGCGGGCCGCCACAGCCTCCAGGCAGCCCCGCTGCCCGCAGGAGCAGACGGGCCCGCCGCTCCGGATGACCATGTGGCCAACCTCGCCGGCGCCGCCGCGGACCCCGCGCAACAGCTGGCCATCCCGGATGAGACCACCGCCAACACCGGTGCCGATGAAGATGGCCACCATCGAGGGATGGCCCGAGCCGCTGCCGAGCGTGTGCTCGGCCAGCGCCGCGCAGCGGACGTCGTTCTCCAGGAACACCGGCAGGCCGCCGAGCCGCTGCTTCAGCTCCGCCTGCGCGGCGACGTTGGTCCAGCCCAGGTTCGGCGCCACCGTGACGACCGAGCGGTCCAGGTTGAGCGAGCCGGGCACGCCGACTCCCACGCCCGCGATGTCCGCCATCGACGCGCCAGCCTGGTCCACAGCCGAACGCACTGCCTCGGCCAGTAGGTCGAGGAGCGCCGCCGGGTGGTCTTTCAAGATCGCCGTCTTGTGCTTGTAGTGCGACAGCACTTTGCCGTCCTGCCCCACCACGCCGGCCAGCACCTTTGTGCCACCAAGGTCCACCCCCACTACCTGCCCATTCCGGACCATCACAGTCCCCCAATCTCTGCTGAGTTGCGGCGCCCGCCCGAAGGGAGGCTTGTGCGACAGTGTAGGGGGCCGCCGTCCCGGGCCCGCTGCGCAGCGTTTGGCTTGACGGCGGGTCAGCCGCCCGTGCCCGCGAGCTCGGGGACAGGGCGCGCCGTGCCGGCCAGCAAGCCGGCGCGGTCGACGGCGCTCACCACCGCGCGCAGCGACGCGGTGACGATGTTGGCGTGGATGCCGATGCCCCAGGTCGGTGTGCCGGTGCCAGCATCGATCGCGACGTACGCGGCCGCCGTTGCCGCGGCGCCAGCACCAATCGCGTGCTCGTGGTACTCGAGGACCTGGATCTGGAGACCTACCGGCTGCTGGAGCGCCGTCACGAACGCCGAGATCGGACCATTGCCCAGCCCCTGGATCGTCCGCCGCTCCGGCCCCCACCGTATCTCCGCCTCGATGGTGCTGCCCGCGCCGTCGGCCGCGCCGTCCGTGCTTCGGTACGACAGCAGCTCTAGCCCGGCAGGCGCGAGGTACGTCCGCTGGAACGTCGCCCAGATAACGTCTGGCGTGATCTCCCGGCCGGTCTGGTCCGCCATCGCCTGGATCACCCGCATGAACTCGCTCTGGAGTCGGCGCGGGAGATCGAGGTGGTAGACGTTGCTGAGGATGTAGGCGACGCCGCCCTTGCCCGATTGGCTGTTCACCCGGATGATGGCTTCGTAGGTGCGGCCTACGTCCTGGGGGTCGATCGGGAGGTACGGCACTTCCCACAGCTCGGAATCGCTGGCGGCGAGAGCCTCCATGCCCTTCTTGATGGCGTCCTGGTGCGAGCCCGAGAAGGCGGTGTAGACGAGGTCGCCCACGTACGGGTGCCGCGGGTGCACCGGCAGCTGATTGCAGTGCTCGACGGTGCGTCTGACGTCGTCGATGTCCGACAGGTCGATGCGCGGGTCGATGCCCTGGCTGAACAGGTTGAGCGCCAGCGTCGTGAGATCGACGTTGCCGGTCCGCTCGCCGTTGCCGAAGAGCGTCCCCTCCACCCGCTCCGCCCCGGCCATCTGGGCCAGCTCGGCGGCGGCCACGGCCGTGCCCTGGTCGTTGTGCGGGTGGATGCTGAGCACCACGCTGTCGCGGCGGGCGATGTGGTCGCTGAACCACTCGATCTGGTCGGCGTACACGTTGGGCGTGGACATCTCGACGGTCGCCGGCAGGTTCAGGATGACCTTGTGGTCGGGGGACGGTTGCCACACGTCCATCACCGCCTCGCAGATCTCGCGCGAGAAGTCGAGCTCCGTCCCCGTGAAGCTCTCCGGGCTGTACTCGTACTGGAGGTGGGTGCCCTGAAGGGTCGCGGCAAGGTCGCGTATGGCGCGCGCCCCGTTCACTGCCAGGTCAACGATGCCCGAGCGCCCCAGCCCGAAGACGACCCGGCGTTGTAGCGTCGACGTGGAGTTGTAGAGGTGCACGATGACGCGGTGCGCGCCCCGCAGGCTTTCGAACGTGCGCTCGATCAGCTCTTCGCGGGCCTGGGTGAGCACCTGGATCGTCACATCGTCGGGCACCAGGTTCTCTTCGATCAGCCGGCGCACGAAGTCGAAGTCGGTCTGGGACGCCGATGGGAAGCCAACCTCGACCTCTTTGAACCCGAGCCGAACGATGGTGTCGAACAGCATCCGCTTGCGGCCGACGTCCATGGGCTCGACGAGCGCCTGGTTGCCGTCCCTGAGGTCCACCGAGCACCAGAGCGGGGCGGCGGTGATGGTCCTGTTTGGCCAGCGGCGACCGGGCAGGTCGACGGGTGGATACGGCCGATATTTGTGGATGGGCATGCGAGCCATGGGACAACTCCGTGAAGCAGAGTCCGCTCGACGACGTCTACGATTGGCGATCGACCGGCGGCCCGGTAGTGGCAGTAGCCGTATGGTACCCTCCGCGGCGCCCAGGTGACAGGTGAAAGGGCCGATGAGCCCGGCCATCCTGGTCGCAAGACCCGGGTTTCCATCCATGCGGGCAATCCCTGCTCTACGAGCCCAGCCAATAATGCGCTTGAAGCCCTCTGGCGTGAGGCGTAGTCCGGACCTTCTCGCAGGTATCGTATTGACGGCCACCCTTTGCTTTCTGATAGCCATGACCTGGGAGAAGTGGGGTTCGGTGACTGTCGATTCTGGACGAGAGATGTATCTTCCGGCAGCCATCAACAAGGGCAAACGGCTCTATCTGGACTTGTGGTATCCCTACGGTCCGGTCGTCCCATACTGGAACGCCTTGCTGTTCAAAATCTTCGGCACTAACCTTTCCGTCCTGTACGGAAGCGGCATAGCCATCGTTGGATTAGTGACCCTGATAGTCTATCGATTGAGCCGTCTGTTCCTTCCTGTTTGGCTCAGCTCCACGGCGGCTTTCAGCTTTGTCGTCGAGTCGCTACAAGCAGGAATCTTCAACTATATTCTGCCGTATTCGTATGCTGCGGCCTACGGCTCTCTCCTAGCGCTCACCGTTACCTTCGTGCTGGTCCGCAATTGCCTCCAGCCCCGACCGTGGCGCCTGGCTGCCGCTGGCTTGCTCAGTGGTCTGGCGCTGCTGACAAAACTGGAATTTGGGCTGGCTGCCTGCGGCGTGCTCGCTTCCGCCATAGCCATTCGCGCGATACCTGAACGTTCGCTCGACAGGTTGGGTCGCGATGTGGCTCTTGCTGCGCCTTGCCTGCTGATCGCGGTCGGAGTGTATAGCTGGCTTGTTGCCCAGACGAGTATAGCGTTCATGTTCGAACAGAACATTCCGATCTTGCCAGGCTCATATTTTGCCCGGCAGTTCGGGCAAACGTGGGCGCGGGTGGCGGGCATACCAGACTCTTTCGGGTCGGTCCTCGCGGGGGCTGTCTGGTGCATTGCTGGTGGGGTGCTCCTGGTGGCTATCGTCGGTGTGGCTGCCCGCTCCAGGGTGTTGGCGTGGGTGACTGTAGTCCTGACGGCGATTGGCTGCGTGTCTGTCTTGTCCGACGAAGGCTCGGAGCTCACCTGGATCGCTCTCTTGCTGTTCAACCCCGGTCTCATCTGGGCGTCGGTGCTCTTGCTAGTCGTCGCCACTGTGAGATGGTGGCGCGACTCGCTGGAGCCGAAACATGCCGCGACTATGATTTTGTGCCTGTCCTCCGTGGGCATTGGCCTACGTATGTCGGGCTCGATGCGTCCAACTGGCTATCCGATTTTCTACGACTTCCCGGCCTACATCGGATGGCTGGTCCTGATCTACACGGGACTCCAGCAGTTGCGTCTACCGCGCGTGGATAGGATGGTGACCACGGCGGCGGCGCTGCTGGCTTTGGGTGTCGTTGCTCTCAGCCTCGCTGTGTATGCGCGGATTGTGCTGCAGTCGTATCCGGTGAGGACTGAGTGGGGCACCATCTACACCCTACCCTCCACTGGCGAGGCGTACGCTCGGATCCTGACGCGCATCGCGCAGGCGAACGCACGGTCGGAGCGATGGGTGACGTGGCCGGAGGACGTCAGCCTCTACTACCTGTCCGATAGCCTGGCGCCAAGCCGCTGGTACCTGCTGCTACCCGGGGTATTGCCGTCTGGGGACCTAACACGGGACTACATAGCGGACCTGGATCGGGCGCGCGTGAAGTATGTCTTCTTGTCGAACCGAGCGACGCCGGAGTATGGAACCCCGCTTTTCGGGGCCGATTACAACCGTGAGCTGTACGAGTGGCTAACGCACAACTTCCGCGTCGTCGAGACGATCGGCCGCTATGAACGCGTGCCCTACCCGAGCGCCTGGGGAGCGCTTGTCTACGAGCGCGTGGTGCCTCCGCCCGGCTCGGACACGTGATTGTCTCGCGTGTGCACGCCCACTGTAAGGGGTACAGTGCCCGGCTATGCTCGACCGTTTCGGCATCGTCCCTGGCGACATAACGGGGACCAGCGGCCCGACAAGGTGCCCCTATGCTCGTCGTTTTACGGACTGACGCCAGCAGAGCTGATCTGGATCGGGTCATGGCGGTGCTGGCGCGGCACGGTCGGCGGACGCACGTCTTCAGCGGTGAGGAGCGCATCGTCATCACCGTGTTCGGCGCGCCATTCGGCCCGCACCTGCTGGAAGCGCTGGGGGACCTGCCCGGCGTGGAGCGGGTCGCGCCGCTCACGAGCGCCTACAAGCTGGCAAGCCGGGAGAGCCACCCGGACGACTCAGTGGTCGCCGTCGGCGGCCGCCACATCGGCGGCGGCGACTTCGCCGTCATCGCGGGGCCGGCATTCGCGGTCGATCCGGGCCAGATTCTCGACACGGCGCTCCGCGTCGCCGCGGCTGGCGCGAGCGCTCTGCGTGGTGGCCCGGCCTACGGCGGCGCCTGGGGCGAGGAGGAGGCGGCCTCGGCCGACGCCCTGGAACCACTGTTTCGCGCCGGGCAGCGCGCCGGGTTGCCGGTAGTGGCCGAGGTTGCCGAGCCGGCCGACCTCGCCGTGGTGGCGCGGTTCGCCGATGCTCTGCACATCGCCGGGCACGACATGCAGAACCGGCCGCTCCTGCGCGCGGCCAGTCGCCTCGGTCGCCCCATACTGCTCGAGCGGAGCACGTCGGCGACGGTTGACGAGTGGCTGACGGCGGCCGAGTACGTCATGCACCAGGGGAATCTGGGCGTGGTTCTGTGCGAGAGCGGCATTCGCACGTTCGAGGCCGATCGCGCGACGACGCTCGACCTGAGCGCGGTCCCGGTCGTCAAGCACCGGAGTCACCTGCCGGTGGTGGTCAATCCCGGCCGGGCCACCGGCCACCGGCACCTGGTGGCGGCAATGGCGCTGGCCGCCGCCGCGGCCGGCGCTGACGGCCTGGTGGTCGACGTGCATTCCCCCACGGAGGGCGAGCTGGCGGAGGGGCCGCACTCCCTGACCTTCGACGAGTTCCGTGAGCTCATGCGGCGGCTCGAGCCCCTGGTGGCGGCGCTGAGCCCCGCTCAGCGGCGGCGCGTGGCCAGCTCGATGTCCAGGAGCGGGCCGGCTGGGGACGCGGTCTCGGCGTAGATCGAGATGCTGCTCAAGCTCTTGAGTAGCTCGCTCGCGCTCAGCGCCTCCCGGTACATCTCCTCCATCAGCAGACGTCCCGCCGGATTGACGCCGTAGTCCCGCCTCAGCAGCAGCTCGGCCATACCCATGACCACAGTGAGCGGTGAGGCGAGGTCGTGCGCGACGGCCCGGCCCGTCGCCAGGGCGGCCTCGGCTCGGGCGGCGTAGTCGCGCGCTCCGGCGAGCTCAGTGGCGACCCGCCGTCGGCCGACCATGGCGACCACGGCGCGGCGCAGCGCGTCGTCCTTCAGGCCCTCGAGCTTCGGCAGGTACTCGTCGGCTCCGGCGCGCAGCGCCCGAGCGGCCACCTCCTCGGAGCCGCCGCTGGTCAGCAGCACCGCCGGCGTGGTGACCCCCGCGGACCGCAGCCGCTCCAGCAGCGTCAGGCCGTCCATGTCGCCCAGTCCGTAGTCGAGGACGAGCGCGTCGTACAGGCCGTTGGTGGCGAGCAGGAGCGCCTCGGCGCCGTCGGCCGCCCGCTCGACTGTGAAGCCGCGCAGCGGGGACGCCGTCATCGCGCCGCCGATCAGCTCGGCGTGGTCCTCGTCGTCCTCCGCCAGCATGACGCGCAGCGGTTGCTCGGGGATGGCCGGCGGTCCTGCCCCGGCGGTGCTGGGACGGTCGTCGAGCGTCGTCATCCGGGCCTCGCCGGCGCCGGAGCCAGGACGCGCTGGAGGTCGCGCGCGCGGTACGGCTTGGACACCACCGCGTTCACCCCGCGGCTGCGTGCTTCGTCACCGTCGATACCGGCGCCCCACCCGGTGGCCAGCACGAACGTGGTCCCCGGCGACCGCTGCTTGACCGCGGCGGCCAGGTCCCAGCCGTCCATCCCCTCGCCCATCCCGAGGTCGGAGATAACCACGTCGAACTCCGTGGAGGTCAGGTAGGTCAGCGCCTCTTCGCCCGACGACGCCATGGTCACCGTGTGTCCGTCCGGCTCCAGGAGCAGGCCCACCATGCGGGACAGCTTGGGATCGTCGTCCACCACGAGAATGCGCAAGCGGGGTGTGCCCGCCGCGCTGGCGGCGGCCGCTGCCAGGCCCTTGGCTGCGGCGGCCGGTGCGACGGGAAATATGAGGCGGAACGTCGTGCCGGCCCCCACTGTCGAGTCGACCTCGAGCGCGCCGTCGTGGGCCTGTACCAACCGCAGGACGGTCCCCAGTCCCAGGCCGGTCCCCTCGGCACCTTTCGTCGTGAAGAACGGCTCGAACAGCCGCTCGCGCACCTCTGGCGGCATCCCGTGGCCGGTGTCCTGGACCTGCACCACCACGCTGGCGCCACAACGCCGGGCGTTCAGGTGGATGTGGCCGCCGTGCGGCAGGGCGTCGACGGCGTTGAAGATGAGGTTTATCAGCGCCTCCTGGAGGCTGGCCCGCCAGCCCTCCACCAGCAGGCCGGGCGGCGCGTCGACGTCGAGCCTGATGCGGCGGCCTTCGGCGCGGGCCTGCTCGCGCCAGCGCGGGGTGGTGAGCTTGGCGACATCGCGAAGGAGGTCGTCCAATGAGATGCGCTCCTTGTCGCCGTCCGGCCAGCTGCGCGAGAAGGCGAGCAGGCGCTTGACGATCTGGCCCCCGTCCACGGCGGCCTGACCGATGATGCCGAGGCTCTCGCGAAGGCCCGCCACATCTGGGGTCGGAGCGTTCAGGGCGCGCTCGGCGAGGTCGGCGTAGCCGGCGATCATCCCGAGCGACTGGCTCAGGTTGTGGGCGACGCCGCCCGCGATCTCGCCCAGAGCGCAGAGCTTCTCGCCGCGGGTGGCGTCGTCGCGCTGCCGTTCGGCCGCCCGCTGCTCGGACACGTTCTGTTGTTGCTGCACGATCTCGGTGTCCGGCGGAACGCGGACGTCGGTGGCGCTGGGGAGGGGGGAACGGTGGCACATTCGGACAGCAGAGCCTTGAATTTCACTATACCAACAAAAGTGAAGCGAGGCGAGTCTCGGACCGTGCTCGTCGCCGACGACGACCCCGGCATGCGCCGCCTGGTGCGCGCCGTCCTCGGCGACGACAGGTACCAGCTGCTCGAAGCCGCCAACGGCCAGGAGGCCTGGCAGCTCATCAGCCTCCACCACCCGCCCGTCGTGGTCCTCGATTGGGAGATGCCGTTCCACACGGGTATCGAGCTGGCCGCGGTCATCAAGGGCGACCCTCTGCTGGATGGGACGCACCTCGTCATGGTGACGTCGCGGTCGGCAACGCGGGACCTGGAGGATGCGGAGGAGGTCGGCGTCGACGTCTACCTCACCAAGCCGTTCTCCGCCGCCGCGCTGCTCGCCGCGGTGGAGCGCGCCTTCGGCTTCAGCTCGCCGTGACCAGCGCGTCGCTACTCGCCGCGTCCCTCTTCGGCCCGCTTGGCGAGCCGGCACTCGCCCTTCTCGCCGACCACCTCGTGACCGAGAGCTTCGCGGCCGGGCAGACCGTCGTGCAGGAGGGTGAGCCAGGCGACAGGTGGTACCTGATGATCGATGGTACGGTCGCCGTCGTCCACACCGACCTGATCGGCCACGAGGTTACCCTGGCCGTCCTCGGCCCAGGCGAGAGCTTTGGCGAGCGGGCGCTGTTGGCGCCCGGCCCTCGGGCGGCCACGGTCCGAGCCATCACCGCCGTCACCGCCGTGTCGCTCGAGCGCGAGGCTCTCACGCGCCTGGCGGTGGCCCGTCCAGGGTTCACCGACAGGGTGCAGCGCCACGTCGACGCGCTCCAGGTGGACACCTTCCTCAAGCGGGCGTCTCCGTTCGCCGGCCTCCCGTCGGAGTCGCTCTGGCGCCTCGTCTCGTGTCTCCGGCCACGCCGCGTTCCAGCTGGCGAGACGATTGTCCGCGAAGGGGACGCGGCCGACTCCTTCTACCTGGTCCGCTCCGGAGAGGCAGAGGTGCACCACGGGCGGCGGCGCGTGGCCCTGTTGCAGGCGGGCGACGTCTTTGGCGAAGTCGCCCTGCTCACTGGCGACAAGCGGACGGCCAGCGTGAGCGCCATCGCCGACACGGAGCTTCTCAGCCTGACCAAGGCAGACCTGCAGCTGGTGGTGCGGGAGCAGCCGGGCCTGGCCCGGTACTTCCGGGAGCTGGTGCAGATCCGCTTCCCGGATGGCCGCGTCCAGACAGGGCTTCTGCCCGATCCTCCCGGGGCAGCCGACCACCCGGTCGCGGCACGGCGCGGCCGGCGCTACTGGGTGGTGTTCCTCACCGGGACTGCGCTGTTCGCGCTGCTGACCATGGTCGCCGCGGCGCGTCCCGAGGGGTTGCCGCTGTACGCCGCGCTGACGGCCGGCTCTTTCATCGGGCCGTGCCTGTTCGTGCTGTATCTCGCGGAGTCCAACATGCTCGTCCAGCGGCCCGCCGCGCTGATCCTGACAGCCCTTGTCGCCGCGGCTGCCGGGCTGCCGACGGCCATCGCCATTCAGCGCGGCGCCGGACTCCTGCCCGGGACCCTGGGACCCGCCCTGCTCATCGCGGCCGTGGAGGAGTCGGCCAAAATGCTCGGCGTCCTGTGGGTGGTGCGGCGGTCGTCGCTCCGCTTTCAGATGGACGGGATCGTCTTCGGGGCAGCGGCTGGGCTCGGTTTCGGGGCCTGCGAGACGCTGCTCTACGGCCTGGCGCGGGTCGACACGGTCGACTCGCTGCTGGCCACCCTCTGGCTGCGCTCGCTGCTGTCGCCGTTCAGCCACGCGACCTGGACGGCGTTGGTGTGCGCCGTTCTGTGGCGGGGACGCCGCGCTGGCCGGCGGCGCGCCGCCGTGAGCGCCTCGGGCGCATTCGCCGTCGTGGTCCTCATCCACGGGCTGTGGGACTGGCGCCCGTTGCCGACGCCGTGGAGTATGGGCTGGTTGCTGCTCGTCGGGTTGGCGAGCGTGGCGCTGCTCCGCTCGGTGCTGAGAAGCGCCACCCGCGACGAGGCGCGGTCGGTGCTCGCGCTCAACCCGGGCGCCGGCGGGCGGGGGGCCGGACTGCTGCCCCGCTGCCGCGCCTGCGGCCAGGACGCTCCACGCCGCGCCCACTACTGCCCGCGGTGCGGCCTCGCGCTCACCGATCCGCGTGCCGCGCGTCGCCGGCGCGCCCCTTGAGCCGACTGAGCCGACGCGCCACGGGCGCTGGCGGACGCGAGCGCGCCCTTTCGCGCCAGCGCGCCGAGTGCTACGGTTTGCGGCGTGAACGATCCTCGTCGACCGCGCGAGCGCGTCTCTGAGGGCGTCGTGCGCCCGGTGTCGCCCGCCTTCCGCCTCATGGTGGACGAGGCCGCGCTCACGAGCGCGCTGCACGCGTTCGTGACCGACCCGCGCCCTTCGCGCAACGACCAGCCCGTGATCCAGGACCTGCACGAGTTCGCGCCGGGCATGGTCCCGGTCCTCGAAGCCATGGTTCTCGACGGCGTCCAGGAGTGGGCCGACGTCGCGGCGTACGTCCACGCCGTGCTGGCCGGCCCGGCGGGCTGGCGCGACACCGAGGACTAGCGCGCCGCCTGGTGCGCTGGGCGGCACGGACGCAGCTGACGCGATGACGCGATGACGCGATGAAGCGACAGGACCAGAAGTGGCCCGACACGCTGTGGATCGCGCGCCACGGCGAGAGCGCCGGCAACGTGGCGCGGGACGCCGCGCAGCTGGCCCGGCTGCCCGTCATCGACATCCCGCTGCGCGATCCGGATGTGCCGCTGTCGGACCTGGGCCAGCGCCAGGCCCGAGCCCTGGGCCGCTGGTTCGGCCGGCAGCCACCGGCTGAGCGGCCGAACGTCATGCTCGCGTCGACCTACCTGCGGGCTCGCCAGACGGCGGAGATCGTCCGCGGCGCCGGCGACCTCGACGCCAACGAGCTCACCTTCGCCTTGGACGAGCGCCTGCGCGAGAAGGAGTTCGGCGTGCTCGACCGCCTGACGCGCTGGGGCATCGAGGCGCAGTACCCCGAGCAGGCGGAGTTCAGACGGCTGCTCGGCAAGTTCTATCACCGGCCGCCGGGAGGCGAGAGCTGGTGCGACGTCATCCTGCGCCTGCGCAGCGTGGTCGATACCCTCACCCGCGAGTACCCCGGCGAACGGGTGCTCGTCGTGTGCCACGCGGTTGTCGTGCTGTGCCTGCGCTACCTGCTCGAGCGCATGACCGAGGAGCAGATCCTGACCGTCGACCGAACCGACGAGGTCGCCAACTGCGCCGTCACCGCCTACGCCTTCGACCCGAGGTCCGGCAAGCGCGGCAAGCTGGTGCTCGATCTGTACAACTTCGTCGCCCCGCTCGAAGAGGCCGGCGAGCCGGTCACGACTGCCCCGGATGCCAAGGCCGCCGCGCCATAGGGGCGCCGGCGGCGTGGTGGCGATCGACGACGCGCTGCTGGGCGCGTGGCCACTGCCGGCGCCCGCCGACAAGGGGGACAAGAGCGACCGCGGCCGGGCGGTGTGCCTCGGCGGGGCGCCCGAGCTGCCGGGGGCGATCATCCTGGCGGGGACGGCGGTGCTCCGGGCCGGCGCCGGCACGCTGCGCATCGGCACCGGGCGCAGCATCGCCCAGGCGGTCGCCGTCGCGGTACCGGAGGCGCTCGTCTTCGGCGTTGCCGAAACGCGCGCTGGCGCCATCGCGCCGCACGCGGTCGCGGCGATTGCCGAGCGCGTCGCCGATGCCAGGGCGGTGCTCATCGGCCCCGGCATGGTCGGGCCGGCCGCGGCGGCCCACCTCCTGTCAGCGCTGCTGCCGCGCCTGGAAGGGGTTGGCACGCTGCTGCTGGACGCGGTCGGCCTGGATGGCGCCGCGGCGACGGAGGACGCGGTAAGCGGCTTTGGAGCCGGAGCCGGAGCCGGAGCCGGAGCCGGCGCCGGAGCCAGCGTCATCATGACCCCGCACGCTGGCGAGATGGCCCGGCTGCTGGGTACCGACCTGGCCAGCGTGGCCGCCGACCCGGTGGGCGCGGCGCGGTACGCCGCCACCCGCTTCAACGCCGTCGTGGCGCTCAAGGGCGCCGACACGTACGTCGCCACCCCCGGCGCGGACGTCTACTGCTACCGGGACGGGGGCGTCGGGCTGGCGACGTCTGGCTCGGGGGACACGTTGGCGGGCGTGGTGACTGGGCTGGCGGCTCGCGGGGCTGATCCGGCCCAGGCCGCGGTCTGGGGCGTGTACCTGCACGGAGAGGCGGGCAATCGTCTGACGGCTCGGATGGGCCGGCTGGGGTTTCTGGCCCGGGAGCTGCTGGCGGAGGTGCCGGGCGTCATGGCGGGGTTCGACCGGCCGCGGCGGCGGCGTGGGCGGCCGGCGGCGCGCCCGGACTAGACCTTAAACCGAAGCCCAAGCCGAAGCGGCACCGGCCAGCCGGCCGCCCACGCCCTTGGTCTTTCACTGGTATAGTGCAAGTCATGCCCATGAGTATGACTGCCCGTCGTCGCGCGCCCGCGCTCCTCGTGGCGCTCGTCGCCAGTCTCGTCCTCGTCGCCACCCTCGTCGCCACCGCCCGCCCCTGGGACGACGGCTACCAGACCCCGGACGCTGGCCTCGCCCTCGGCCCCGCCCGCCAGGTCGCCCCGTCAGCCGTCGACGTCGTCGCCCGCGGCGCCAGGGGCGCCCTCGACGCCGCGGCCGGCGCCGCCGCCGTCGTCCCCAACCTGCCCGCCGACTCCGTCCAGACCCTGGACGAGCAGGCCCTGGCGGACCTCCTCAACGACGCCCGCACCAGCCACGGTCTCGCCTCGCTGGCCTTCGACCCCGGCCTCCTCGGCGTCGCCCGCGCCCGCGCCGCCGCCCAGCTCTCTGATGCGCCACTCTCCCACTACAACGCCGCTGGCGGCCTCACCTTCGTTGGCCTGCTGGCCGACGCCAACGTGAGCTACAACCTCGCCGGCGAAAACCTCGCCCGTCTGGCCTCCGCGGGGGACGATGCCGTGCCGCGCCTGCACCAGGCCCTCATGAACAGCCCCACCCACCGCGCCAACATCCTCCACACCGGCTTCACGCTGCTGGCCATTGGCGAGGCCATCGACTCGACTGGCCGTGTTGCCTTCGCGCAGATCTTCCGCGCCGCCTGACGTGCCTGAGCAGGTGGACGCAAGTCGTGCTCCATTCAGGTCAGTTGGGCTCCACCGGCTCAAGCATTGCCTGTGTTCGCGCTACGCGGTTGAACGCCCGCTCGCGCTGCTGCTCGCGCTCGTCTGCTGGTCGGTCGCCGCGCCGGCGGCAGCTCGGCCCTCGCCGCTGGCGCCGTTCTGCCCGCCCGGCCAGACGCCGGCCCTGGGCGCCCGCTTCACCCCCCTGGCTGCCCTTCTGGTCGACACCATCGGGCAGCCGGTGGAGTGCGAGCACGCCGAGCTCGCGACCGGCGACATCCACCAGCTGTCCACCGCTGGCCTCCTCTACTATCGCGCCAGCACCGGCTCCGCGTCCTTCACCGACGGCTTCACCCACTGGGCCCTCGCCGGCGGGAACCTGGCGATCTGGCTAGGCGGCGGCCCAGACCCGAGCGCTGCGACCGTCGAGCTGCCGGCTGAACCGGGCGTCCTCGTCCGCGGACCGGCCAGCGACCCCTTGCAGACGTGCCGCCGCCCTAAGCAGGTGGTCATGGGGCTTAAATCTTGCTCCATTCTGCTCATCTGAGCTCCACCTGCTTGGGTCCTTGCCTTTAGTCGCGCTACGCGCTTGGCGCGCCGGCGCTCCACGTCGGCTGGCACGCCTATTGCTTCGGGCGGCCACTGGCTGGCCAGTGGCGCGATGCAGCGCCACCTGTGGCGAATGGCGAATAAGAAAGGGACCTGAGGCGTGTCACCCGCTACCCGACTCGGCGCACCTGTGTACCCGACCCGTGTGCTCGAGATCGTCGGCAACGCCATCGTCGGGGGGACGGAGCGCCACGTCGAGGGGCTCGTTCGCTTCTTGCCGCGGGACCGCTTCGAGGTCACCTGCGTCGCCCCGTTCGAGAGCCCGTTCACCGCCGCCCTGCGCGACCTCGGCTGCACGGTGTTCGTGGTACCCATGGGGACCCCCATGGGTGCCGACCCACCGTGGAGTGCGATCCCGCTCGTCGTCAACCTGCTGCGCGAGCACCACGTCGACGTGGTGCACGCCCACCTCATCAGCGCCCACCTCGTCGGCGGGCTCGCCGGCCACCTGACGGGAACGCCCGTCCTGACCACCGTCCACGAGCAGCAGATCACGGACACGCTCCTCACCAGCGCGCGGCTCATCGGCTCGCACCTCCTCGCCGTCTGCCGGAAGACCTACCTCCAGGGGCTCGCGCTCGGTATCCCGAGCGATCAGATCAGCCTCATCCCGAATGGCGTGGACACCGAGACGTTCCTACCAGGGGCGGGCGGCGCCGCCTTCCGCGCCCACCTCGGAGTGCCGCGCGAGGCGCCACTCGTCGGCTTCGTTGCCCGGCTGTCCCCGGAGAAGGGACCCGACCAGTTCCTGCGCGTCGCCCAGCAGGTGCGCCGTCGTCGGCCGGACGTCCACTTCGCTCTCGTCGGCGAAGGGCCCGAAGAGCCGTCCCTGAGACAGGCGGTCCGCGCCATGGGTCTGGTGGACCGGGTCCACTTCGCGGGCGTCGTGATGGACATGTCTACCGTCTACGCCGCGTTCGACGTCGTGGCGCAGACGTCCCACACCGAGGGGATGCCGCTTGTCCTGTTGGAGGCCATGGCCTGCGCCAGACCAGTGGTCGCCATGGGCGTGGGCGGCGTGGACGAGGTCGTCCAGAGCGGGGCCACGGGCATCCTGGTGCGCGCCGCGGACTGCCCGGCGGCCGCCGCTGCCATCCTCGGGCTGCTCGCCAGACCCGAGCAGATGCGGCGCATGGGGCAGGCCGGCCGCGCCCGCGCCCAGGAGCATTTTCCCCTCCACCACGCCGTGCCGCGTATTGGCGAGTTGTTGCGTGGCCTGGCCGCGCGGTCGGTGCCCTCTCCGTCGCCGCTCCCGGTGCTCCGCCGAACCGTGCCCGCGCCTGGTCCGCCCAATGGCGCCGGTGACACGGGTCGCCACGGCCCGCGGCGCCGTGACAGCGGCACGGTTCCGTAGCAGGCTGCGACGCCGAGCTTCCCGTGCCGGCTACACCGTCCTATACCTTGCGTGCGCTTGACCTGAGTCGCGACCTGCCGTCCGTCGCCCGCCTGCTGGGCCTGTTGTGGCCGGTCACGGTGACGCCGGAGCGGCTCGCCGAGTCTGAGGCCGAGGCCGCGCCGCGGCTTGCGGGAGATGGCCACGGTTACCTGCGCGTCCGCACGGTCGCGGAGGACGACGCGGGTCAGGTCGTCGGTATGGCGGACGGTAGCCGGGCCGCGTGGACGGCCCCGGGCCAGGCCGCGATTGCCGTCGTCGTCGAGCCCGCGCATCGGGCTCGCGGCGTGGGCTCGCGGCTGCTCGCCGCGGTCGTCGCTTACCTCCGGGACCAGGGCGCGACGACCGGCCGCGGCTACGTGCGCGACGACCGGCCGCACGCCCTCCGCTTCGCGCGCCAGCACGGGTTCGAGGTCGTCCGTCATGAGTTCGGCTCGTCGTTGGACCTGACCACCTTTGACGAGGCGCCTTTCGTCGGGGCCCTCGAGCGCGCCCGGGCGGCCGGCTTCCGCTTCTTCAGCCTCGCCGACCTCGGCAACACGGAGGACGATCTGAGCCGGTTGTACGCGCTGAACGCGCGCACGGTGGCCGACGTGCCCGGCACGGAGGACGCGTTCCCCCCTTTTCGAGCGCTTCCGCGCCGAGCTGCTGGCGCCCCGCGGCCGCTCGGAGCGACCCGACGGGCTGATCGTTGCTGCGTATGGCGAGCGCTGGGTGGGCATCGCTCTGGTGAACTACTCGCCGGACGACCGCGTGGCGTACAACAGCCACACGGGGGTGCTGCCGGAGTTCCGCGGGCGCGGCGTCGCGCACGCGCTGAAGCTCCTGGCGCTACGCGTCGCCCGCTCCTGGGGCGCCGTGCGCATCCGCACCGACAACGACGACGCCAACGCGCCCATGCTGCGCATCAATCGGACGTTCGGCTACCGCCCCGAGCCCGGCTGGCTGCTGGTGAAGGGGCCGCTGTCTAACTGAGAGCTGAGAGCTGAGAGCTGAGCGCCGAGCGCCGAGCGCGTCCATTCGACGTAGCCGCCGCCGCGCGCCTATACTCGCAGCCAGTTATGGCGAACACCACGTCGGCCCGAAAGGCGCAGCGCCAGACCGTCCGGCGCACTCTCCGCAACCGCTCGACCCGATCAGCGGTCAAGACCTTCGTCAAGAAGGCGACCACGGCCGTCAGCGACCGTGACGCCGCCGCGGTGGAGGCCGTGCGTTTGGCGGTTCGCGCGCTCGACAAGGCCGCGCAGAAGGGCATCATCCACCGCAACAACGCGGCGCGGCACAAGTCGCGGCTGATGTCGCGGCTCCACGCCCTGTCAGTGACCCCGGAACCCGTGGCTGCCGCGCCGACCGCCACCCCGGCCACGCGCACCCGCCGCCCCGCGGCCGGCAGGAGCCCCAGCGGCACGCGCAAGGCGGCCACAACGCCCACCCGGCCCAGCGCCGGGGCAACCACCTAGGCCAAGCCGGCCCGGCTGCTGAGGGCCGCTTTAACCAGCAACCAGCTAGTTCTGGTTGAGGTCGGCGGCCGCCCGGCGGCCGAGCTCGGTTACGAACGATTGCGTCACTGGCGTCTCGCTGTCGCGCCCCAGGACCGCGCTCGCCTGAGGGCCCTGGGCCGAGGGCAGCAGGCGGTTGACCAGCGACAGCACGTCGGCTGTCGTGCCAGGCAGGACACCGTGCAGCCGCGCCAGCAGCTGCGCCTGCCAGCCGAGGACGATCTCCGCATCCCCGCGCCGCGTCGCCGCGACGATCTGCCGCGCCGCGGCCCGGGCATCGAGCGAGGACATCGGCAGCGTGGCCAGCAGACTGAACAGCGTGAACTCCAGGCGGTTGCTCCCCTTGGCGTAGCTGTTCAGGTGCGAGCCCGTCCGCATGAGCCCGGGCACCACGGTGGTCACGCGGATGCCGTCTTTGGCCACCTCGGCGCGTAGCCCCTCCGAGAAGCCCACGGTGGCAAACTTCGCGGCGCTGTACGACAGGAGGTGGGGTACGCTCACCCGCCCGCCGATGGACGTGACGTTCACGATCCGTCCGGTCCGCCGTTGCCTCATCTGCGGCAACAGGGCGAAGGTGGCATACACGGTGCCCCAGTACATCGTCGCCATGGCCTGTTCGAAGTCGGCCAGGGTCTGTGCCGCCAGTGGCCCAACGGTAATGACGCCGGCGTTGTTCACGAGAACGTCGACCCGGCCAAAGTGCGCCACCGCCTGCTGCACCAGCTGGTCGACCTGATCGCGCTGGCTCACGTCACACGTTACGGCCAGCACCCGCGCGCCAAGGTCGGCAACACGGTCCCGGGCGCGCGCCAGCGGCTCGGTTTGGCGGCCGCAGAGGACCACGTGCGCGCCCTGGCGGGCGAACTCTTCGGCCATGGCGAGCCCCAGCCCGCGCGAGCTGCCAGTGATCAGCACAACCTGCTCGCGCAGGTCCAGCCCCATGCGGCCACGGACAATCGACCGCGCCCCCACCGCCAGGACAGCAAGCGCCGGAACGACAGCCGAGCGCGCGAGCGGCATGCTGGTGCTCGGTGCAAGTCACATGCCAGCGGGGCGACCTGCTTAGGCGGCCGCTTTGTGCAAGCGCCCAATGGCCCCGGCGCTGTCGCGGCTCGGCCTTCGGGCATATGCCCGAAGCCGGCGTGCCCACGGCGCGCCGACGATACCAGGAGTCCCGCCGAACGGTGGGGCAGTGGCTACCGAAGGCGGACCATCCCGACCGTGCGCCCTCTACGCGTTCTGACCTGGCACATTCATGGCGGCTACCTCTACTACCTGGCGCAGTCTCGCCTGGAGCTGTACGTACCCGTCAAGCCGGGCCGGCCCGACGGCTACGTTGGTCTGCCAGCCGGCGGCTACCCCTGGCCGGCGACCGTGCACGAGGTGCCCGCCGTCGACGTCCCGCGCATGCGGTTCGACTGCATCCTGTTCCAGACGCGCCGGAACTACCTGGAGGACCAGCACGAGCTGCTCAGCGAGGCGCAGCGGCGGCTGCCGCGTGTCTATCTGGAACACGACCCGCCGTGCGAGCACCCCACCAACACCACGCACGTGGTCGACGACCCAGACACGCTTCTGGTCCACGTGACCCCGTTCAACCAGCTGATGTGGGACAGCCGCCGCACTCCCACGCGGGTGATCGAGCACGGCGCGATGGTTCCCGAGCACGCTCGCTACACGGGCGAGCTGGCGCGCGGGCTGGTCGTCGTCAACAATCTGCGGCGGCGCGGGCGACGCCTGGGCGCGGACGTCTTCGAACGCGCCCGCCAGGACGTGCCCCTCGACCTCATCGGCATGGGCGCCGAGGACCTCGCTGGGCTGGGCGAAGTGCCCCACGACATCCTGCCCGAGTTCGAGGGCCGCTACCGCTTCTTCTTCAACCCTATCCGCTACACGAGCCTCGGCCTGGCCGTGTGCGAGGCGATGATGGTGGGCATGCCTATCGTGGGCCTGGCGACCACCGAGATGGCCACGGCCATCGAGAATGACGTCTCAGGGTACGTGGACACCGACGTGCGGCGGCTGATCGACCGCATGCGTGCCCTTCTCGTCCACCCGGCCGAGGCGCGGCGCCTGGGCGCCGGGGCGCGGCGGCGGGCGCTGGAGCGCTTCGCTATCCGGCGCTTCGCCCGCGATTGGGAGGAGGCGGTCAGGTTCGTCGCCGGCACCCCGTCGGCGGGACACTCGCTGGCAGTCGGAGCAGCCGGATGAGCCCGCGCGTCGCCATCATCAGCGAGCACGCTTCACCACTTGGGACGCTCGGTGGCGCTGACAGTGGTGGCCAGAACGTCTACGTGGGCCAGCTCGCGGCTCACCTGGCGAAGAGCGGGTACGGCGTCGACGTCTTCACCCGGCGCGACGGCCCGCGGCTGCCCGCGGTTGTGCAGTGGACCAGTGGCGCGCGCATCGTCAACGTCCCGGCGGGGCCGCCGGCGCCGGTGGCGAAGGAGGAGCTGCTGCCATACATGGGCGAGTTCACCCGCTACGTGCTCCGCTTCTGCAAGCAGCAACGAAGGCCGTACGACCTCGTGCACGCGAACTTCTGGATGTCTGGGCTCGTCGCCGCCGAGGTGAAGAGCGCTCTCGGGACGCCATTCGTTGTCACGTTCCACGCCCTCGGCCGGGTGCGTCGGCAGCACCAGGGAGCCGCTGACACGTTTCCCGACGAGCGCTTCATGGTCGAGGACCGCGTGGTTGCCGAGGCGGACCGCATCATTGCCGAATGCCCGCAGGATGAGGAAGACCTGATCTGTCTGTACGACGCCGATCCCGCGCGGATCACCATGATCCCGTGCGGGTTCGACCCGTCGGAGCTTGGACCGGTGAGCAAACAGCTGGCCCGCGCCGCCCTCGGTCTGCCGCCAGACGAGCCCCTCCTGCTGCAGGTGGGACGCCTGGTGCCGCGCAAGGGGGTCGAGACCGCCGTCCGGGGACTGGCGCGCCTGGTCCGCGACCACCGCGTACCGGCACGTCTGCTGATCGTGGGGGGCGAGTCCGACGAGCCGGACGCGAGTGCCACGCCCGAGATCGGCCGGCTGCGCTCGATCGCCGCCGAGGAAGGGGTCGCCGACCGCGTCGTCTTCCTCGGGCGCTGCCGGCGCGACATGCTGAAATACTACTACTCGGCAGCCGACGTCTTCGTGACCACACCCTGGTACGAGCCGTTCGGGATCACGCCGGTGGAGGCGATGGCCTGCGGCACTCCGGTGGTCGGTTCGAACGTGGGCGGTATCAAGTTCACCGTGCGCGATGGGGAGACCGGGTATCTCGTCCCGGCCAACGCGCCTGACGCGCTGGCAGAGCGGGTCGCCCACCTGTATCGCACCCCGAAGCTGCTGGCCGTGCTGCGCCAACGGGCGATCAGGCGGGCCAACGACCTGTTCACCTGGCGCAAGGTTCTGAGCCACGTCGAGGCGCTCTACCAGGAGGTTCTCCTGGCCGCGCCGGGCACGAGGCCGGGCGCGGCGCAGGACGCCGTCGTCGTCGACCGCGGGCTCCACGACCTTATTGACACTCTGCACGCCTCGGGGCACCTCAGGCGTGAGCTGGCGCACGTTGCCGACGTGGTTGCGCAGGCGCTAGCTGACGGCGCGCAGGTGCTCGTGTGCGGCAATGGCGGCAGCGCCGCGGAGGCCCAGCACCTGGCGGCAGAGCTTGTGGGGCGATTCAAGGACCAGTCCCGTCCCGGCCTGCCCGTGCACGCTCTCTGCGCCGATGGCGCCGTCATGACGGCCTGGGCCAACGACGCAGACTACCGGGACGTGTTCGCCCGCCAGGTCCAGGCGTTTGGTCGCCCAGGTGACGTGCTGATCGGCCTCAGCACCAGCGGGCGCTCGCCCAATATCGTCGCTGCCTTTCGCGCCGCTGAGGCGGCGGGCATGCGTCGTGTAGCGCTCGTGGGTGGCACTGGTGGGCCACTCCGCGCCCGTGCCGAGCACGCCCTGGTCGTGCCGTCGAGCGACACGCAGCGCATCCAGGAGGTCCATGGGGTGCTGGTGCACCTGCTGTGCGAGCTCGTCGAGCGCCGGCTCCACGCTAGCCGCAACGGGCACCAGACGGCCGACGCGACCGCGTCGGCACCCGACCTCGTCATTCAGCGGCTCGGCTGGCGGGCCGCGTGACACCCCCCGCCGTCCCCGGAGCCGCGCCCCCGTCCTGGACCTCGCTCGACGGCAGGGTGGTGCTGGTCACTGGCGGCGGGCAAGGCCTGGGTGAGGCCATCTGCCGCTCGCTGGCCGACCACGGGGCCAGGCTCGTCGTGGCCGACGTGCGCGGAGACGGCGCCGAGCGGGTGGCCCAGGCGCTGCGCGACGCTGGCCACGACGCTACCGGTCTGCCCCTGGACGTGGCCGACGACGGCGCGGTCGACGAGGCGCTCAGCAGCGTGGGCGCGCGCCTCGGGCGACTGGACGTGCTGATCAACAATGCTGGGATCGACCACACGGTGTCGGTGGAGGACCTGTCGATCGCTGCCTGGGATCGCATCCTCCAGGTGAACCTGCGGGCGCCGTTCGTTCTCTCCAAGGGCGTGTTCCCCATCATGCGCGCCGGGGGTGGCGGGCACATCGTCAACATCGTCTCCACGGCCGCCAAGCGCGCCTGGGCCAACGCGACCGCCTACCACGCGAGCAAGTGGGGCCTGCTCGGACTCAGCCATGCGCTCCACGTCGAGGGGCGGCGGCACAACATCAAGGTGACCGCCGTGGTCAACGGCGGCATGCGGACGCCGTTTATCCTCGAACGCTTCCCGGACACGGACCCGGCGCTCCTGCAGGATCCGCGGAACGTGGCCGACACGATCCGCTTCATCCTGACGCAGCCGGCCGAGACGGTGATCGCCGAGGTCACGGTCCTGCCGACGCGCGAGACCTCCTGGCCCTGAGCGCGTAGCGCGAACAAAGGCAACAGCCGAAGCACGTGGAAACTCAGGTGATCAGATTGGAGCAACACTTAGGTCTTGGGACCACCTGCCTGGGCGTGCCGTCGCCCGCCGTGTTCCTCGACAAGGACGGCACCCTCGTCGAAGACGTCCCCTACAACGTGGATCCCGCGTGCCTCACGCTCACGGTCGGGGCGGCGGCCGGCCTGCGGCTGTTGCACGCGGCCGGCTATCAGCTCATCGTCATCTCGAACCAGTCAGGCGTTGCCCGCGGCCTGTTCCTGGAGCCTGCCCTGCTCGCGGTCGAGGCGGCGCTCCGCCGGCTGCTGTTGGAGCACGGGGTACCTCTCCACGGCTTCTACTACTGCCCCCATTACCCGAACGGGGTGGTCGCCGAGTACGCGGTCGCCTGCTCATGTCGGAAGCCGGCGCCGGGCCTGCTCCTGCGTGCGGCGCGCGAGCGTGGCACCGACCTCGGCCGGTCCTGGTTCGTGGGCGACATCCTGGACGACGTGGAGGCAGGACACCGGGCTGGCTGCCGCGCGATCTTGCTCGACGTCGGCAACGAGACGGAGTGGCGGCCGGGCCCCCTGCGCCAGCCCGACTGTATGGCGTCGGACCTGCTGGACGCCGCCCGCGTGATCGTTGGGGCCGGAGCAGGCGCGCTGCTGCCTGCCTAGATAGCTCAAAAGGCGTGGCGGCCGGGCCGGTTGCGCAGCATGTCGATCCGGTGCGTGCCGCTGGGGACGATGACCAGGAGGTCGCCGTCTTCGCCGGTCCGCTCGACGATCCCTGGCAGCGTGTCCTGGTCGTCCAGGCGGAGCACTGTCCGGTCCCGCCACAGGACCGGCAAGCGGACGCTGAGCGCCGTCGGGCTGTTCGATCCGTAGCTCAGCGTCACCCGGCTCGGCGTGACCACGTACCTGTACGCGGCGTAGAGGTCGGTTGCCGGCTGGTACGTGCGCACGCTGCCGCTGTGCTGGCCGAGCCGCGGCGTCAAGCGGACGTCCCGGCCCGTGAGGTCCACCCCGAAGAGACCCTCCACCACCGACTGGCCGACGACGGCCGCCGCGCCCGCGTAGCGCGGATCGGCGCCGATCCTGTTGATCCAGGGGCTCTCCCACTCGCGCACCTCGCCAGGATGGCTGGCCCAATCCGCGGCCAGCCCCAGCAGGTGCTCCCGGGCCAGGCGCTGGTAGCCGGACCAGAACTCTCCGGAGATCTGGCGGCCCGCCCACCAGTCCCACAGCGCCCCGTTCTGGTACACGCGCTGGTCCATCTGGCTCTGGTGCCAGCCCGTGTACGGCGGCTGGAGGCTGAGCCCGACCTTCGGAGCGCCAGCCTCCAGACGCGCCCGCTCCAGCGCGTCGAGGATGCGCGGCACCTTGTCGGCGCCGGCCAGCCCGTAGTAGACGGCGGCGGCGTTGCCAATCGCCACGATCGCCCCCTCGTCGACGTCGTGCTGGATAGTGTCGGGGCTGAGGTGGACGTGGATGCGGTAGTAGCCGCGGCCAGCATCGCCCTGCCACAGGAGCCGGTCCGTCCCCGCGCGCAGCACCCCGGCCTCGTCGCGCCAGTGCTGGGCATCGTCGGGCCGTCCGGCCGCGTCGTCCATGGTCGCCAGCGCCTGAAGCGCGCCGTAAGCGATAGCCTGGTCGTAGATGGACGCGGTCCACTGGTCGCCCGGCTCCATATGCGACGGGTCGCCATTGGTCTCCCACTTCACGTCGCCCCAGTCGGTGGTGTGCGCGCGCTTGATCAGCCCAGTCGCGGGGTCGGAGCGAGTCGCGAACAGCCATGCCATGGCCCGATTGAGGCGCGCGATGACGGGCTGGCCAGCGATCGGCTTGCCGAGCCAGGCAGTCTCAGGAACTGACCGGTAGGCCGTGGCGGCGGCCAGGATGAGACTGGTCTCCTCGTCCGAGACGACCGTCGCCTTGTCCACCTTGAAGTCTGGGCTGACGGTCGCCGAGATCGCGCCATCGGCGTACTGCAGCCGGAGGAACTCCTCGACGGTGGTGCGCAGGGCGTCGGCGTCGTAGTAGAAGCGCGCCATCGGCAGGACTGTGGCGGTGTCGCGGGCGTACAGGTAGAACGGCGTCCAACCGGGCAGCTGGAAGTAGGTGTAGGTCGAGCCGGGCGCGAAGCCGGCGATGCGCTTGCCGTCGGCGCCCCGGTACTCGACGTAATTCTTCGTCAGCACGGCCCGGATGGTGCCCTCCATGGCGCCGACCTCTGGCACGTCGTCCACCTGCCAGCGGGTATCGTGGCTGTAGACGAGGCCAGGGTCTGTGGGCGGCGGCGCGGCGGCGGCGCCCCCCGTCCCCGTTGCGCCGAGCGCCAGGAACACGAGCATCGCGGCCACACGCTGCACCCGCCGGATGCTCGAGCGCACGAGCGTCCGATTGTAGGCGATGGCCCGCTACCGGCCGGGTTAAGGCATCAAGGGATCAAGGGTTAGAGGTCCGGGTCAAGGGTCAACCTGTGCCGACGCGCTCGCCGAGCTTTCGCTCAGTCCCCGCCAGCAGGCGCTGGATGTTGTCGCGGTGCGCCAGCACGATGAAGCCGCCGACCAGCACGCCCCAGACCGCCCAGGCGACGTTGCCGGTCCGGACCGCCTCGCCGACCAGGAGCAGCCCGGCGACCGCGGCCCCGACGACGCTGCCAAGCGACACGTACCGCGTGAGCGCAATGATCAGCGTGCCGACGGCGAAGGCGGCCAGGATGGGCCAGGGCGCGGCCAGGACGGTGGCGCCGAATCCGGTGACGACGCCCCGCCCGCCTTTGAACCCGATGAAGGGGGAGTACGAGTGTCCGAGCACCGCGCAGGCGGCCGCGACGAGCTGGAGCCAGGGGTCGGCGCCGAGGACCGTGACGACCACCAGTACGGCGAGGAAGCCCTTGAAGAAGTCAGCGGCGAACGCGACGGCCGCCGCGCCCGGGCCCAGGGTGCGCAGCACGTTGGTGGCGCCGGTGCGGCCGCTGCCGTGCGCGGTGAGGTCGACGTTGCGGTAGACGCGGGCGACAATCATCCCCGACGGGATCGAGCCGAGCAGATAGCCGGCCACGGCGGCGGCCACGGCGTTCCCAGGCGTCAGCATGGCGTGGGCGGCATGGCGACGGTCGACGGTGGCTCTGGCTCTGGAACCGGCCTCATTGGGGCGCTAGCGTAGCGCAGATGGACTGTACGCGGGCCCGAGTCGACCCTCCAACCCGCCCGGGCACGGCGCACGTAGCTGTCGTGAACGCGGGCGGCTGGGGGACTGCCCTGGCTATCCTGCTGGCGATCAGCGGCCAGGAGGTGCGCCTGTGGTGTCGGCGGCCGGCGCTGTCCCACGAGATCGCCGCCACCCGGGAGAACCGGGCCTACTTGCCCGACGTGGCGGTGCCGGCGAACGTGCGCCCGACGGCCGACGTGGCGGAGGCCGTCGCGGGCGCCGCCGCCGTGCTCATCGTCTGCATCTCACGGGCGATGCGCGAGACAGCCCGGATGGTGGCTCCGTTCGTCACCGCCGGCACGCCACTGCTGCACGCCGCCAAGGGGCTCGAGCGGCAGTCGCTGCTGCGCCTCTCCCAGGTCGCCGGGCAGGAGCTTGGTCAGCGGTTCGCCGGTCGCGTCGCCGTCCTCAGCGGCCCGACCCACGCGGAGGAGGTGGCGCGCGGCCTGCCGACGGCAGCGGTCGTCGCCTGCGAGGACCAGTCGGTCGCCGCCACGTTCCAGCAGCTGCTCCACGGGCCGACGCTGCGCGTCTACACCTCGCCAGACGTCGTCGGCGTCGAGCTGTGCGCGGCGCTCAAGAACGTCGTGGCGCTTGCCATCGGCGCCTCGGACGGGCTGGGCTACGGCGACAATGCCCGCGCGGCGCTGATCACCCGCTCTCTGGTCGAGATCGGCCGCCTGGTCGACGCGGCCGGAGGCGACGCGCGGACCGTGGCCGGGCTCGCCGGACTTGGCGACGTGGTCGCCACCTGCACCAGCCGGCACAGTCGCAACCGGTGGGCGGGTGAACTGCTTGGGCGCGGCCGCTCAGTGGGCGAGATCCTGGCCAGCACGTCGCAGGTTGTCGAAGGCATTCCGGCCACGACCGCCGCGGTGCAGCTGGCAGCCCGGTACGCCGTCGACCTGCCGGTGTGCTCTCAGGTCGACCGGGTCGTGAACGGCGGCGTGCCGGTCCGGGAGGCGCTGGCGGAGCTGATGGGGCGGGAGGCGACGGCCGAGCTCAGCTCTTAACGCTTAACGCTTAACGCTTAACGGCTCAACTCTTCTCGCCGCCGCCCTTGAGGCGCCCAAGGGGGCCGCGGGCCAGGCGCAGCGCCTCAGCCCGCAGGCGCGCCATCACCTCGGGTGGCGGTGCCTCGCCGTGCTGGTAGTAGTACCGCGCCATCGCCCCCACAACGTAGGTGCCGGTGTAGGCGACCACCGTTTTTGGCACCACGCCGAGCACCGGTGGCAGTAGCCCCACCAGCGCCCGCGCGGTGCTGCGCCAGAAGAACGCCCCACCGACGATCGGGAGAACTTCCACCAGCAGGCGCCGCCCCAGGCGCAGGTCCCGGCCGTACAGGCCGGCCAGCTTCAGCAACAGAAGAGCCTGGTTCTTCGTCAGGACTATCGCGTCGGCGATGTCGCCGACGATCCCGCCGACCAGCGGCAGCATCGCCGGCAGGTTGGACAGCGCGGCGAACTGGGCGTTGGCCCGCGCGGCGTCACGGATCAGCCCGTCGGCGACCACGTCGCGGAGCGGCGGGTAGCGGCGCGCCAACGGCAGCGCGGCCGCCGGCGCAGTCCTGGCCAGGGCGGTGGCGAGCGCGTGTCGGGCGGCCTCGGCGTCGTCGCCAGACGGCAGCGCCACGACGCGCTCCTCTGGGATACCGAGGACGACCACGGCGTTCGGGCCGCCGGGCTGCACCACCAACAGTGGGGTGTCGCTGCGGCTGATGTCGGCGATCGCGCGCCGAGCCACTGGATCCAGCGTCGGGCCGAGCGCGACCACTATCACGTCCGGGGCGACCCGACCGTGGCTGGCGGCCGCCCACTCGCCAAGTGTGCCGACCCGAAGCGTCGTCCCCGGATCGTGATCGGCAAGCGTGGAGCGGGGCGCGTCCTTCCCGATCAGGTCCGCCACCTGGGCCGCGACCTGGGGGTCGGAGCCGAGGATGCTGAGGGAGATGGGCCGCTCGAAGTCCGCGCGCAGAGCCCGGACGTCGAGCTCCCGCGTCAGCTGCCAGAATTGACCGATGTTCTGTAGCATCGCGGCCTCAGTGTAGAGGCCGCCCAGGCGAGCGCGCCCGACGACGGCTCCGGCGAGCCGAGCTCTATACTGCGGCGCCGGCCATGCAGCGTTTCGTGCTCCGCCTGCTCATTACGGGCCTGGCCGTCATCCTGGCGAGCACCCTGTTCACGGGGCTGATCCGCGTGGACAGTCCCGTCAAGGCGCCCCTGTTCGCGTTGGTGCTCGGTCTGCTGAACGCGTTCCTTCGGCCGGTGCTGCTGCTGCTGACGCTTCCCCTGACCATCATCACGCTGGGGCTGTTCACCCTCGTTGTGAACGCGCTCATGTTCTGGCTGGCTGCCCAGATGCCGCTCGGGGTGCAGGTGGACGGCTTCAGCGGCGCGTTCGTCGGCGCACTGGTCGTGACAGTGGTCAGTTTCGTGGCCTCACGTGCGCTCGGATAACAGTCCGCCGCCGGCGCTGCGCCAGCTGCTCGCGCCAGGCATGCGCCTCAAGCGGTGGGTGGTGCTGCTCGTCGGCGGCCTGGTTCTCTGTAGCCTGGGCATCGCCTCCCTGCTGGTCGACGCCTACCAGAGCGCCCCTGTCCCAGATCCTGCCGGCGCGCGCACGCTCGAGCCGCTGTCGCGCGTCGCGCTGGCGGCGATCGTGCTGGCGAGCGGCGCGCTGGTGTGCGCGTTGGCGCTGCGCGGCCTGTACCGCTCGGTGGAGGACGTGGTGGTCACCCGGGGTCACGGCTCCAACAGGCCGGGTCTGCTGGGGATGGTGTACGAGTCGCGGCTGCGCCGTGGCGGCCCGCGGGTGGTCTGCATCGGCGGCGGCACCGGCATGCCGTCGGTCCTCCGCGGCCTGAAGGACTACACGTCCAATGTCACCGCCATCGTGACGGTGGGCGACGATGGGGGCTCCTCGGGGCGCCTGCGGCGGGAGCACGGCATCCTGCCGCCAGGCGACTTCCGCAACAACATCGTCGCGCTCGCCGAGGCCGAGCCGCTCATGGGCCGCCTCTTCCAGTACCGGTTCCCGCCGGGGTCCCCGCTCCAGGGGCACAGCTTCGGCAACCTGTTCGTCCTGGCCATGACGGGCGTCACTGGTAACTTCGAGCAGGCCCTCCGCGAAACGAGCCGCGTGCTCGCCGTCAAGGGGACGATCCTGCCGTCCACCCCGCAGGACGTGATTATCTGCGCCCAGTTCACCGACGGCACTGAGGTGTGCGGTGAGTCCCAGGTGCCCGAGGCCCGGAAGCCCATCGAGCGTATCTCGCTGCGGCCGTCGCACCCGGCCGCCCAGCCGGAGGCCGTGCGGGCCATCCTCGAGGCAGACCTGGTGGTGCTCGGCCCAGGAAGCCTCTACACCAGCGTCGTCCCGAACCTGCTGGTCGAGGGGATCGCCAAGGCGCTCCTGCAGACCGATGCTTTGAAGGTCTACGTGTGTAACCTCGCGTCGCAGGCCGGCGAGACCGACGGCTATGGCGTGGATGACCACGTTGCCGCCCTGGTGCGCCACCTGCCTGGTGAGCAGAACCCACTCGACGTCGTCCTCACGAACCAGCACGCCGACGGAGTAACGTCGCCGGACGCGGGTGTGAGCCTGATCCGAGCCACGGCTCGCGACTCGACCAAGCCGCGGATCGTGGTCGCGGACGTCGCCCGCGACGGGCAGCCGCTGCGGCACGACCCGGACAAGCTGACGCGGGTGCTGCTCGAGCTGTACGAGCGGCGGGCGCGGAGCACGCGGCACGGGTAGCGCGCCGAGCGCGACGCTATACTCCTGGAGCTCCCGTGCACATGGCCCTGCAGATCGTCCAGATCATCCTGGCGCTCGTCCTGATCGGCGCTATCCTGCTCCAGACTCGGGGCTCGGGTTTCTCGGCCTTCGGCTCGTCAGATAGCTCCATCTACCGGACGCGGCGCGGTTTCGAGGCCACCCTGTTCCAGTTCACTATCGTGCTGTCCGTCATCTGGGTGCTGGTCTCCATCGGCACCGCTGTGACCTTCTAGCCAGAACGCCCGAGCTCGGCGCGCCCGTCTGCCTGGCTCGACCACGCCCCCGAGGGTCGACGCCGACCCTCCAAACCGGCCATCATAGGCCCATGAGTGGGGGTAGCCCGCCGGGCTTCGTGAGTATGCGTGCCTAGCCAACCATGAGCGCCCCGTCCCTCACCCTGGCGCCGCCCCGTAGCGAGGCCGAACGGCGCCCGACGCGGTCGCCGCAGGTCTCCGGCGACGGTAGCCAGGACGAGTGGCGCCAACGGCCATCCAGACGAACGTGGCTCGGCGCGGCCTGGAACGTTGTCACGGCCCTGCTCGTGGCGCTAGCGCTCGCGGACATCGCCGTACGGGCGCCAGCGGTTCACCGTCTGGCGTGGGCCGCCGCCGTGCTGCTCGCCGCCGGCGCGGCGCTGCTGGCCGCGGTCGCGGCTGAGCGCCACGGGGCTTTCCAGGCGCTGCGCTGGCATCTCCAGGCGGTGGCCGCCGGTGTTGTCATGCTCGTTCTCATGGCCCGCGGACCGGAGGCGGCCCCGGTGGAGCCGCTCCACCTGGTCCTCGTGGGAGCGACGGCGGCTCTCTTCGTGGGTACGGCGGCGGCGCACCGCGCCGGGGCGCGCTGGGCCGTGCGCTCGCTCTACCTGGCCCTGGACGCGGCCACCGTCGCGGTCGCCGTCACGCTCAGCGCCCTGGTCGTCGGGGGCGCCGGCTCGGCTGGCGCGCTGCTCGGCGTCCTGGTAGGCGCCGGCTACGCGGTTGCCATGGCGACGCGCGGCGTCCTGCGGGCGCACGCCGCGAACAGCGACGCGCTCCTTCTCCTGGCGTTGTGCTGGCTGGTCGTGCACTTTCTCGGCACACTCGGGCAAGAGAGCGGCTGGCATGGGGCAGCCTTGCTCGGCAGCCCGGGCCCGACCCTGCTGGCCGCCCTGTGCCTGGCGCGGTCGGCCTCGGCCATGCTGGGGGCCGGGCCGCCGCCGGCCGCTGCGCGTCCCCCCGAGAACTCCCGTCTGCGCCTCGTGCCAGCCGTCGCCGCCGGTGCCGCGCTCGTCCAGCTCTCGGCCGCCGAGCTCTCCGGCAGCGGTACCCGCGTCGGCTTCTTCGGCGTCGTTCTGCTGTTCGCCCTCATCGTCGGCCGCCTGGTTCTGACCCTTGTCGAGAACCGGATGCTGCTGCAGCGGGTCGAGCGGTCAGGCGTTTTCGAGGAGAAGCTGCGCGACCTCGGCTCGGCCGTCCTGACCGCCCCAGACCGACGGGAAGCCCTCGAGCTCGTGTGCGTGACGGCCCAGCAAGCTCTCGGCGCCGATTCAGTCCTGCTGTGGATGGTGGACTCCAGCAGCGACGAGCTCGAAGCCGTGGAAGTGCTCAGCCCGAAGCGCCGCTCGCTGATCAACCGTAGGCTCCCGCTGGACGACCCGACGTCGCTGGCGGTCCGGGTTGTGCGTACCGGGGAGGCCGAAGTGGTCTCGCACGCTCAAACTGCCACCCACGTCAACGGATTCTTGAACGTTCTTCTTCGCTCCCAGGCGCTGCTGGCCGTCCCTATCGCTCGCGGCCAGGCCGTCCAGGGAGTTCTCGTCTGCGTTCAGTCGCATGACCCCGCGGCGTACGGGTCGCAGGAGCTGGCCAAGGGTGAGCTGTTGGCGTCTCAGGTCGCCGTCGCGCTCGACAATGCCTACCAGCACGCGCTTCAGCGACGCCGCTTGGAGGAGCTGAGCGCACTGTACCAGTTCGCGCAATCCGCCCACGTCGCCCTCTCGGGCACCGAGATCGTGCGCCAGCTGCTGCCGATTGTGCGGGAGCGGCTCGCGTACAGCGTCGCGGCGATCTGGCTGCGCGATGGCGCCACCGGGACGCTCCGCCTGGTGGTCGGCGACGGGGCGCACGGGGAGCACGTCGGGAGTCGGCGCCCGTCGAGACTCGCCAGCCGCGCGTTCGCCACCGGGCAGCCCGTCCACGGCGGCCTGGCATGGTCGGATCCCGACGTCGAGGACTCGCCGCCGCGGCATGGGCTCCGGTCCCAGATAGCGGTTCCCATGGTCCTGAAACGCCGAGTGGTGGGCGTGGTCGACCTGGGCAGTCCACACCCCAACGCCTACTCGGTGAGCGACGAACGCTTGCTGGTGGCGCTGGCCAACCACGCCGCGCTGGCCGTGGACAACCTGCACCTGCTCGAGGAGACGCGCAAGGTCGCCACGCTGCGGGAGCTCGACCGCCTGAAGACCGAGCTGCTGAGCACCGTGTCGCACGAGCTGCGCACGCCACTTGGCTCGATCAAGGGCTACGCGACCACACTGCTGACACACGAGCACAAGCTGAAGCGTGACGAGCGCCGCGAGTTCCTGGAGATCATCGACTCGGAGGCTGACCGCCTGCGCGAGCTGATCGAGAATCTCCTCGACATGTCGCGGCTCGAGGCGGGCGTGCTGCGGATGGACCGGTCGCCCGTCCACCTGGACCGGGTTGCTCAGGATGTCGCCCGCAGCGTGCAGCTCGCGGCGCCGCAGCACGAGGTCGTCGTCGAGTGGCCGGAGGACGCGGAAGTCCACGCCGACCCGCGGCGCATCTACCAGGTGATGCAGAACCTGCTGACGAACGCGGTGAAGTATTCACCAGACGGGGGCCGGATCCGTCTCGCGGGCGTCTTGGACCGGCGCGAGCTGACAGTGTCGGTGGCGGACCAGGGGCTCGGTATGCCTCCGGGCGAGTTGGACCGGGTCTTCGAGCGCTTCCACCGCGTCGGTGGTGAGGTCGCCCAGCGGATCGGCGGGACTGGGCTCGGGCTCGCCATCTGCAAGGGCCTCGTCGAGGCGCACGGCGGCCGAGTCTGGGCGGAGAGTGACGGGGAGGGAAAGGGAAGTACCTTTCGTTTCACGCTGCCCCTCGCGGCACGCGGGCACGGCGCTCACCACCACGACTGACAGTGTCAGACCAGCTGCCTAAGCGCGTAGCGCGAACAAAGGGAGGCGCCTAAGCAGGTGGAGCTCAGATGATCAGAAACAAGCCAGACTTACGACCACCTGCTTAGGAGTCCTCCAGTCCCCATGACCACCAAGAAACCAACCATTCTCGTTGCCGACGACGATCCCCGACTGCTGAAGCTGATCCAGCGCAACCTCGAGCTGGCCAATTACCGCGTGCTCACCGTGGCCGATGGACCCAGCGTGTTGAAGCAGGCGGAGACCGAGGAGCCGGACCTGTACGTGCTGGACGTGATGATGCCCGGCCTCGACGGACGCGAGGTGTGTCGGCGGCTGCGGGAGTTCAGCATCGCTCCCGTCCTGATGCTGACCGCCAAGGACGCCGAGGACGACAAGGTCGCCGGACTGGACGCGGGCGCCGACGATTATCTGACCAAGCCGTTCGGCGCTCCAGAGCTGATCGCGCGCGTGAAAGCGCTGGTGCGCCGAACCAAGCAGTACACCAAGGACGCGGCGACGCCGGTCTTCACCACGGGCGAGCTCACCGTTGACTTTGGGCAGCACCAGGCCTCGCTCGTCGGCAAACCTGTCAACTTGACGCCCACCGAGTACCGCATCCTGGCCCACCTGGCCCGCAACGCAGGGCGCGTCGTCACGCAGGACGACCTGCTCACCAAGGTGTGGGGGCCGGCGTATCGCGACGAAGCCCACCTGCTGCGCGTCAACATTGCCCGTCTCCGACAAAAGGTTGAGAAGGAGCCGTCCAACCCGAAGTTCGTCCTGACGCGACCGGGCATCGGGTACACCCTGGTCAAGCAGGAGCTGGACGGGGCCCATGTGACGCCGCTGTAGCGCCATCCCGCCCGGCCGCAACGCGCCTGTGATGGTGCGTGGCGCACTATGACCTCCGCTGACCGGTTCGTCGACCGTCGCGCTCGACAGGACCGGCGTTTCCAACGGAGGTGTTCATGCCCGCGGACTCCACGCCAGCCGCCCCTTCCTCCCAGTCCAACGGGGAAAGGTCGGCCGCCCAACACCGGCGGTCGCCAACGTGTGGGCCGCTGACGGCCGCCGAGCTGTACCAGCTCACTCTGTACAAGTGGCGCTACTCGCTCGAGGCGCTCGGGTTCGGCGCGGACCAGGTGCAGCGGCTCGTGTTCTTGAAGTGGCTCCGTATGAGCCAGAGGATCCCCTCATAGTGCGCCTGGCTCAGCCTGCGCCGGCCTTGTTCCGGTGGCCCGCCGCCCTCTACGCTGTGGGGCGGGGAACACGATGGAGGACGCGCGTCTCGCCTATCGCACCCGCACCGCCGTGGCAGCGGACGACGTCGCGCTGCGCGCCGCCATCGGTTCGAGCCTGGCCCATCCCGACGGCCAGGGCAGACGCGAGAGCTACCGCGGCGCCGCCAACCGCGGCGACCTCCTGGTCCTCGAGCGCTACGACCGTCAGGAGAAGGAGTGGCGCATGGCTGGGTTCGCCGAGTGTCACATGCGCGTGGACGACACGCTCAGCATCCGCGACCTCGGGACGGTCGGCGATGAGCCACAGGCGGGCGTCGTCCGCTACCTGCTGGATCAAGCCTTCGGCTCGTACCGGCCCGCGGCGGCCCAGGTCAAGATCAGGCGCGACGCGACCGCCTGGCTCGAGATTCTGGCAGCCATCCCTGGCTTCACTCCGGACGGCGAGGAGTACCGGCGACCACACTACTGGGCCATCTGGCAGTGGAGCCCGGAGCGCGCCCGGGCGGCGGCCCGCCCAGCCCGCCAGCCAGGGCCTCAGTCCCAGCCGCAGAGCCCGCCTCGGCCACCGATGCGCCCTCTGCCGAACGGGCAGCGCTCACCGGCGCCCGGCCCGACCGGCGACCGGGGTCGTCGCCACGACGAGCCCGCCCGGCCCGCCTTCAACCCCCCGCGCGGTCCCGGCCCACGGCGGGGCCCGCCAGGCGGCCGGCCAGGCGCCCCCCGACCGCGCTGAGCGGGGCACGCGCCCGACCACCGGGGCATTCGGGCTGTCCCGCCGCGACGACGCGTTGCCCAATGGCTCGTGCTGTTCGCCCGCGGGCATTCTCGGAGAGCCGTAAATGCTGCTCGAGCGGATCGAAGCGTTCCTGGCCCACGCGGACAGCGAGCGCAGCCTCTCCCCGCACACCATCTCCGCGTACCGCAACGACCTGAGTCAGCTGGCCGACTACCTCGAACACGACGCGCGCCGGCACGGCGACGCTGCGCTGGTCCTGACGGCCGTTGACCGCGAACGGCTCGGCGGCTACTTCCTGTACCTGCACGACCGCGGATACTCGCCGGCCACGGTGGCGCGCAAGGTGGCAGCGCTGAAGTCGTTCTTCCACTACCTGCGGCGCTCGGGCGACATCGCCTCCGACCCGTCGGTGGGGCTGGGGGCGCCCGGCGTGAAGAAGTCGCTGCCCCAGTCGATCAGCGACGGCGAGGTGCGCGCGCTGCTCGAGTACGCGGAGCAGCGGGACGGCCCGGATGGCCTGCGCGCTGGCGCCATGCTCCGCCTGCTCTACGCCAGCGGGATCCGCGTCACCGAGCTGGTCACCCTGGACGTGGCAGACATCGACTTCGACGCCGCCACCGTGCGCGTGCACGGGCGCGGCTCGCGTGGACGCGTGCTGCCGCTCGATCCACTCACGTTGGCCAGCGTGGCGGCGTACCTCGACCGCGGCCGGCCGTTCCTGGCCCGGAACGACCCGTCGCAAGCGGCGCTGGTGTTGAACCACCGTGGGCAACGCCTCACCCGCCAGGGCTTCTGGCTGATCATGAAGATCCTCGTCAGGGAGTCTGGACTCCCGCTCGAGGTGACGCCGCACACCCTGCGCCATTCATTCGCCGCGCACAAGCTCGGTGAGGGCCGCGCGCTCGAGGAGCTGCGCCAGCTCCTGGGCCACGCCAGCATCTCGACGACACAGGTGTACCAGCAGGCCGCGCATCCGCCCCCGGGAGACGCCCCCGCTAAAGTCCTCGTCTCACGGTAACATCTGCCGATGGCGGAGTGGACGCCGACTGCGCCGGACGTGGCCGAGGCGACCGACGCGGTGCGGGCGTACGGCGGCCGACCGCCGGCCGTGGCGCTCATCCTGGGCACCGGGCTAGGCGCCCTCGCCGACGAGATCGCAGCGCCCATCGAGGTCTCGTACAGCGCCATCCCGCACTTTCCCGTGTCCACGGTGGTCGGGCACACGGGCACGCTGGTTCTGGGCTCCCTCCAGGGCGTGCCAGTCGTCGCGATGCGCGGTCGGGCCCACTTCTACGAGGGGTACACGCTGCGCGAGGTGACGTTGCCGGTGCGGCTGATGCGCCGACTCGGGGCGCGGACGCTGCTGGTGACCAACGCCGCCGGCGCCGTGAACGAGACGTTTCGAGCGGGTGACCTCATGCTTCTGACCGACCACCTCAACCTCCCCGGGCTCGCCGGCCACAACCCGCTGGTCGGCCCGCATGAGCCGGAGCTGGGGGTGCGCTTTCTCGATATGTCGGCAGCGTACGACGCCGACCTCCGCGCTGCCGCCCACGACGTCGCCCGCGAGGCCGGGTTCGCCGTGCGCCAGGGCGTCTACGCCATGATCGCCGGCCCGACCTTCGAGTCGCCAGCCGAAATCCGATTCCTGCGCCTCGCCGGCGCGGACGCGGTCGGCATGTCGACAGTGCCGGAGGTCGTCGTGGCACGGCACGAGGGCATGCGGGTCCTGGGGGTCTCGGTCATCACCAACATGGCGTCGGGCGCGCTGGCGGCGGCCGACGAGCTGACGCACCAGGACGTCCTGGCCACGGCGGCGGTGGCGACGCCGCGCCTCCTGACCCTCGCCCGGGGAGTTGTCGCTTCGCTCCGCGCGAAGCCTCAGGCTTAGTACGGGAGGCTGCACCAAGCTTAAACTCTCATGTGGCGCGGCGCTTGGTCGTACGTGGTCGGGTCGCGGCGGGGCTCGCCAGCCTGGCGTTGGCGCTGGCGGCGCTGGTGGTCACCGCCGGTGCCGATGCGGGCCCGGCAGCCGAGCGGATGCTCGAGCGCTTGGACGCGGCGCCGCTGCCGGCGCGCGACCCGGTCGACCTGGCAATCCGCCTACGCGGCGTGCCCGTGGACGTCGCGCGCCAGGCGCCACCATCCCCTCCCGTGCCCCAGCTTGGTCAGCACGACACGTTCTCGGTGCTCGACCAGCGGGCTGCCCAGACGTTCCAGGTCACCGCTACTCTGCGTGCCGCGACCGAGCACGCCTACTGGTACGTACAGGACGACCGCGGCGACCGCGCGAGTCAGGCCGACCTGCAGCAGTCCGCCGACGCTTTCGAGACGCGCACGTACCCGGTCGTCGCCAGGTACTTCGGGGCGGACTCATTGCCCCTTCCGGGTGGCGACCCACACGTCGTCTTCCTGCTGGCGCACGTGCCCGGCGTCGCCGCCTACTTCTCCGGCGTCGACACGTACCGAAAGGCTGTCAGCCCACGATCGAACGAGCGCGAGATGATCTTCGTCAACGTCGACGCGCTCCCGCCCGGCCAGCCGGCCTTCGACTCCACCATGGCGCACGAGCTACAGCACCTGCTCCACTTCGCCCACTGCCCGGCTCAGGAGACGTGGGTCGACGAAGGGGCGTCCGAGCTGGCCTCGCGCGTGGCGGGGTACGACGGGCCAGCGCCACGGGCCTTCACCAGCCACCCGGATGTGCAGCTCACCGCGTGGGCCGCGCAGCCGACCGAGCTGACACGTCACTACCAGGCCGCGTACCTGTTCATCCGCTACGTCGCCGAGCGGTACGGCGGCTGGGACGTTCTGCCGGAGCTGCTGCACCCGTGCCTGCGTGGCGGCGACCTGTTCGCGCGGTTCCTGGGCACGCACGGCGGGACGGCGACCATGGACGACCTCTTCGCCGATTGGGCGGTCGCCAATCTCGTGGACGACCCGACGCTGGCGGATGGGCGCTACGGGTACACCGGCGAGGCCGTGCGGGTCAGCCCAACTGGCCGCGCCGCGTGGGGAACGCCGTTTGCCAGCACCGTGCCCCAGTTCGCGGCCGACTACGTGGAGCTGCCGGCCGGCGCCGGGCAGCTGCGCTTCACTGGCGACGCGACGGTGCCGCTGCTCGGCGCCGCGCCGACGCCCGGGCCGGCTGTCTGGTGGAGCAACCGCGGGGACGGGGTCGACACCCGGTTGACGCGCTCGCTCGATCTCCGCGCCGCCACCCGGGCGACCGCCCGCTTTCGCGTGTGGTACGACGGCGAAGACCAGTTCGACTACGTGTATCTGAGCGCTTCGCGGGACGGGGGCGCCACGTGGACAGCGCTGCTCGGACAGCTCAGCTCCACCGACGCCGCCGTGGGCAACGCCATTGGGCCAGGCTGGACCGGCACCAGTGGTGGCGGCGCCGCGCCTGCCTGGGTAGACGAAGCGGTGGACCTGACACCGCTCGTGGGCGCGCAGATCCTGCTGCGGTTCGAGTACGTGACGGACCAGGCGTACAACGGGGCGGGGTTCGCCTTTGCCGACTTCACCGTGCCGGAGCTCGGCCTGGCCGAGCCTGGCGCTGCCGACGGACCATGGGCGGCGGAGGGCTGGCTGCGCGTCGATAGCCCGGTGCCCCAGCGCTGGAGCCTCCGCCTGGTGCGCTGGCTGCCGGGTGGAATCGAGGTGGACCCGGTGCCCGTGGACGACCGGGGAGCGGCCAGCGTGGACGTCGACGGGTCCGCCAGCCGAGCCGTGCTGGTGGTGGCGCCGACGGCGCCCCGCACGCTGGAGGCCGCCAGGTACAGCGTCACCCCGGTCGCTGCCGAGTCGGCGCCACCCTGACGCCAGGTGACTGCTACAGTGTTGCTCATAGCTGATCGCTGACAGCTGATGCTGTCGGGGCGAGGGAGGTGGGGCGCGTGCGCTGGCCAGGCAAGAAGCGCGAGCAGCGGATAGAAGCGGCGCCACGCCTGTCGGTGCAGTTCACGCCGGCGGCGCGGCAGAAGCTGCTGGAGCTGTTGGCCGCGGACGGGCCGAATGCCCGCGCGGCGCTCCGATTGACAGTCAAGAACCCGGGCCACCCCGTGCCCTCGTACGACATGGGCCTCGAGCCGAGCGGTACCCCGAACCCCGGCGATCTGGTCCTCGACGCCGGCGGCTTTCGCGTCCTGGTCGATCCGGCCAGCGTCGCCGGGGTGGACGGCACGTCGGTCGACTTCGTCGCCGATCCGCTGCGGCCGGGGTTCCGCGTCGACCCGCCTGCCCCACCCACCCCGAACCTTGACGCGGTCGGCGCGCTCGATCCCGGCGACCCGCTCGTCTCGCGGGTGCGCCACGTCATCGACCACCAGGTGAACCCCAGTATTGCCAGCCACGGCGGCCGCGCCGAGCTGATGGGCCTGAAGGAGGGCGTCGCCTACGTCGCGCTGGGCGGCGGCTGCCAGGGCTGCGCCATGGCGTCGGTCACTCTGAAGCAGGGCGTCGAGCAGCTGATCCGTCAGGAGGTGCCGCAGATCCGGGGGGTGGTCGACGTCACCGACCACGCCCACGGCAGCGACCCCTTCTTCACCGAGTCGAAGGGCGGCGCCAGCCCGTTCCACCAGAGCGCCAAGAGCTGACGCGCAAGGTCGGCGACCTGGGCCCTCCGGTGGCCCCGCCGCGTGGGTCGAGCGGGCCTGACAACCGTGGCGACAGGGGGCAAAAAGCGTTAGAATATAGAACGGACGTTCTAGTACAGAACTTGGCTGGGGCGCGCCGAACCCGCACGAGGGAAGGTGCTTGGAACAGGTCATGACAGAAGCGACGGCGTGGCGTGAGGCCACGGATTTGGCGGACAAGGCGGCGGAGCGGGACACCTACGCCCGGCTGGCTGCCCCGTTCGACACGACCTTTACAGACGTTCGCGGAGGCGTGGAGTTGACCTACATCACCGGCGAGCAGACGGTGAGCCGTCTGAACGACGTGCTCGGTGTGGGCGGCTGGAGCTTCCGCGTTCTCCAGCACGACATCAACGTCGAGGCGGACGAGGCGTGGGCTCTGGGCGAGCTCGTCGCTGACATCGACGGCAGCACGGTGGTCCGACAGCAGTTCGGCTCGCAGAAGATCAAACGGTCACGCAGCACCGGGGCACCCCTGGACGTCGGGTTCGACCTGAAGGGAGCCGCGACGGACTGCATGAAGAAGTGCGCCAGCCTGCTTGGCGTCGGTCTCTACCTCAGCCGCAAAGAGATCGTGCAGCACCCGCGAGCGGTCGGCGTGACGCTCACCTGCGAGGAGTGCGGCGCCGAGCTGAAGGAGACGAAGTTCAAGGACGGCACGACGTGGACGCCCGCGCAGCTCGCCAGCCACGGCCGCCGCAAGCATGGCAAGGCGCTGTGCATGGACGACTACCGCCGCGCCAACGAGGCGAAGAAGGCCAGCATCCTGACGGCTTGACGGCGGCGACGGCGCGCCGGGGCGGCTACCGCCCGGGCTGCCCCGCTAGACGGCGTGCTCGGTGACGCGGCAGGGCAACCCCTCGAACAGCGTTGATGCGCCGCGCGGGCGCCACAGCGGCACGCCGGCCTCTGCCAGGCCGCCCGCCACGCCGGAGATCGGGACGGGTCGGTGCTCCTCGGCCGAGTCCAGCGCCCGCATCACCACAAGCATGTTGTGAAAACTCTGGGCGATCGTGCCGACAATCGGCTCGTCGTATGTGACGGCGTCGTAGAAGTTCAGCAGCTGGTTGTAGTAGCCGCCATCCGCCTCGACCGCGTGCTCGGTGCCAGTCCCGTCCGGACGGAGGACGCGCACCTTTCGGTCCGCCAGTGCCATGACACCCTCCGTCCCGTACAATCGCATCTCGCTCGTCTCACCCGGTGTCGGGATGGGCAGGTAGCCGGCGACGTAGCTGCCGATGGCGTGGCTCACGTAGTGGACGTTGAGGGTGATGTCGCTCGGGCCGCCCATGGTCGGGTTCGCGTACTGGACGTACCCCTGGACCTCCTGGATGTCGCCGCCCAGGATCCGCATCTGGGCCACGTGGTGGACGCCGGCGTCCAGCTGCGGCCCGCCGCGGTAGTGGGGCGCCTGGCGCCACGGCGTCGACGAGAACTGGCCCTCGCGCGGCACCATCTGGGAGACCAGCCGCCACGCCGTCAGGTGCACCCGCCCGATCGCGCCGCCATCGAGCAACGACCGCGCCAGGCGCAGGTCGTCCCGGTAGAAGAAGTTCTCGCCGATGAGGACTTTCCGTGTCGGGTACTGCGCCGCCAGGGCCAGGAAGTCGCGGGCCTGGTCCAGGTTGGCACCGGTCGGCTTCTCGCACAGCACGTGCTTGCCGGCCGCTAGCGCGTCCCGCGTCCCCGCGTAGAGCAGCGGGATGGGCAAGGCGATGAGGACCGCCTCGACGTCGTCCCGCTCGAGCAGGCTCGCGTAGTCCGCGTGGAAGTCTGCCATGGAGAGGCCGGCAAGCGCGGCGAACTCCTCGGCCGGCGGTTGGGAATGGTTGGCGAACGCGGCAGTGGTGAAGAGACCGGGCAGCTGGCGGAGCGCCGGCCAGTGGAGCTTCTTGGTCGCCAGGCCCGTGCCGATGATGCCGAGGCGGATGGGGCGACTGGTAGGAGCGGAGGTCACGGCCGATTGTACGCCGCCCTGGACAAGGGTCGGTTTGGCGGGACGACGGTACCCGCGGCCGGCGGGAGCAGTCGCGGTGCCTTCATCCGGTGCTGCGCGCCGACCTGTCCCAAAGGGAGAGGGAGAGCCGCAACGCGCCCAGGCCTCTCCACTCTGGGAGACGCTAGCACTCTCCCTCTCCGTCTGATGCGTGATCCGAATTAGTGCGGGGGACTACCGGTGCGCCGGAAAGCCGCGCGGTACAGCGAATGCGAGAGTCGTACGGTGAAGGAGGAGCGATCGACGCTGGCCCTGAGTCATGCGTCGGTCACCGTGAGGTGGGCGGCGAAGCGTGGGCAGGGGTACGTGCAGGCCGGGTATTCAGCCCCGAAAGCAGCTTACTAAGGCGCTCTTCCTGAAGATCCTGGGACTGGACGCCAGCTCGCGAGGCGCCGCGCTGCCTCAGTCATGATGACGTCCGTCCGCGCCAGACGCGGTCCACTGCCGTCGTCCTCGGGATCCACCACCGAGACGCCCCACCCGCGCAGCGCCGCCATCGACGCGGAGGTCAGCGGATGAGCCAGGAGCGGTGCGTTGAGGGACGGCGCGACCACGACCGGTGTGAGCCGCCCGATGGCTTCGGCCACCAGCGACAGCGCGAGGTTGTCCGCGACACCCGCCGCGAGCTTGTTGAGCGAGTTGAAGCTGCAGGGCGCGACCATCACCAATCCCTCGGGCGGGCGCGGCAGGATCGCCTCGTCGAAGTAGGACTGGATCAAGCGGGTGCCGGTGATGGCTGACAGATCGCGCGGCGCGATCACGCGTGCGGCATTCGGTGTCATCAACGTCAGCACCTGCGGGACCTGGTCGAGCAAGGCCCGCGCCAATTCCAGGGCACGTGGGGCCGTGGTGGTCCCCGTGACGATCAAGTAGGCCAACTCGAGCCGGGTGTGGGTGCGATCTGGCATGGGTACGCAGTCAACGTCCTGAGGCCGCTGCTAGCCCGGGTTCCGCAGCCCGCGAGGTCTCGGCCACATCGCCGAGTGTATCCGGATCCGGATAGACGTCGTCGCTGGCCACTGCTGCCGAGCAATGCGATGCGCCTACCATACAGGGAGCAACTTCGCCGAGCACTCCTCCGCCGCAGAGTCCTCCAACCACAACGATCGGGCTGGCGTCCGCAGGCAATCACGTACTGGGACGATGCGGACGACCTGGTTCCTAGCATCACCCAGAGAGCTTCACATGACGTTCCAAGAATTGGGGTGCATAGTTCGCCCTATTCCTGAGTGGAGGAACACTCCAGTGACACTCTCAACAAAGGCCCCGCGGCCCAAGCGCCTGATCCGCTTCGGCCTCGGCATCGCCAGCGCCACCGCAATCATCGGCGCTGCGCTCGGACCGTCGGCCCTGGCCCAGACACTCCCGATCCAGACCGCGCCGCTACTGACGAACTCGACGCAGGCGCAAGGCGATACGGCCGCGGCGCCCCTGACCGTTGGACAGACGACCAGCGCCCAGTCACCGACCCTGGCCGTGACGGAAGGCCCGTACTTTTAGGCGAACTCGCCCGAAACCACGAACCTTGTCCAGAACGGGATGCAGGGCACGAACCTCACGATCACCGGCCAGGTCCTGGATCAGAACGGCCAACCCGTGGCCAATGCCTTGCTCGACTTCTGGCAGGCAAACTCCAACGGCGCGTACGACAACGCTGGCTACACGCTGCGAGGGCATCAGTACGCCGATCAAAATGGCTATTACACGCTGAACACGGTCGTGCCAGGCCTCTATCCCGGCCGGACTGAGCACATCCACGTCAAGGTCCAGGCGCCGAACAGCCCGGTGCTGACGACGCAACTGTTCTTCCCAGGCGTGGCTCAGAACTCGCGCGACAGCATTTATGACCCGAGCCTGTTGCTCAACGTGGTCGCTAACGCCGACGGAACGCAGAGCGCCACCTTCAACTTCGTGGTCCCGACTGCTTGATCGATCCTCATGCAGCTCCGTGTCCCTCGTTCAGTCACCCGCGCGGGAACTGAACGGGGCGGACGCGGACCTCTCGCGTCGGCCAATGGCTTCGAGTCTGCAGACTCACGATCTCGGGCGACGCCCGTCGAACGCATTCATCGACCTCGGGCTGACTCTGGCAAGTGAGACCGAATCGCGCAACGTAGCGCGCGCGAAGAACCTCCAAGCCGGTCAGCCCGCAGACTAGTGGGTCATGCCCCAAATAGATGGCGATACGAACAGGTACGCTGTCGTGGCTCATGATGCTGCGCGGTTCAGCCGATCGGCCAGTGCACGGATGTGGCCGATGAGCTCTGGCGGTTCGAACACCTCGAAGTCGGTGCCCAGCAGCATCAGGTGCGCCGCCAAGGCGTCGAGCGAGTCCGAGCCCGTGGTCAGGACGCAGCTATGTGCGTCGAGAGCCTCAACGAGCCCGACCGTCGGCGGCACGCGTTGGGCGATGACCGTGGCCGGCGCCTGCAACGTCACCCGGCAGTGGTACCGATAGGGCTGTGTGGACACGGCCCGGGTCACGTAGGTGGCAGCGTCGGGCGGGTCATGCTGGCTGAAGCGGCGGCCGGTCGCCAGCGGCGTGCCGATCCGGTCGACGCGGAAGGTTCGCCAGTCGTCGCGCTCCACATCGCGCGCGACCAGGTACCAGCGGCGGCCGGTGTGCACGAGGCGGTGCGGCTCGACGGTCCGCGTACTTCGGTTTCCTTCGCGGTCGTGGTAGGCAAACCGCAGGCACTCCAGGTCGCGGCAGGCGCTAGCAATCACCACCAGCGCGCCGGGATCGACGGCAGGACCGGCCGTCGCCAGGGGAACGGTGGCTGCCTGCAGAGCCGCGACCCGGCGCCGCAGCCGCGACGGCAACACGCTCTCGAGCTTCGCCAACGCGCGAACTGAGGTCTCCTCGATCCCGGCCACGGTTCCGCCGGCAGCCGTCCGCAGCCCGATGGCGACCGCCACCGCCTCGTCATCGTCGAGCAGCAGCGGCGGTAGGGCCGTGCCCGCTCCGAGCCGGTAGCCGCCCGCCGGACCGGATGTCGCGCGCACCGGGTAGCCGATGCTGCGCAGCCGTTCGACGTCGCGGCGAACGGTCCGCGTCGTCACACATAGCCGCTGGGCGAGGTCCATGCCCGTCCAGTCCCGCCGTGCCGCCAGCAACGACAGCAGCCGCAGCAATCGAGCCGAGCTGTTGAGCATGCTTGCAGTTTGCCAGGTATCGCGGACCACCCCTGTCCGCGACAGTTCGTACCCTGGCTGCATGGACATCGACTGGAACCAGGAGCTCCTCGATCAGCTCGACTGGCACTGGCGCGGCCAGCTGCGGCCACGCCTGGAGGGGCTCAGCGACGACGAGTACTTCTGGCAGCCCGTCCCGGGCCGCTGGAGCGTCCGTCGCCGAAGTTGGCCTCGAAGGTGATCATCAGATGCAGGCCCGCCGCGGCGCCGTGCACGACCGCACCTGGAAGGTGGGCTCTGATGGCATCGAGCATGGCATCCCGGCGGCGGCGGTGGCGTCTGCGGAGGAAGCGCAGCTGACGTTCCATCCCGCCCGATTCCATCAGCCGCGCCAGAACCAACTGCGGCAGTACAGCATTGCCGAGGTCGGCGTTCCGCTTGGCGGCGACCAGGGCGTCTCGGTACTTCGGCGGCGCGACAACCCATCCCACCCTCAAGGCCGGAGCCAGGAGCTTGGACACGCTCCCGGCGTAGCAGACGTGCTCGGCGAGCATCGACCGCAGGGCGGGAACCGGCGGACGGTCGTAGCGGTGTTCAGCATCATAGTCGTCCTCGATGATCAGGCCGCCCTCACTGGCCCACCGCATGAGCTCCCGACGTCTTTCGCCATCAAGCACCACCCCGGTCGGGAACTGATGCGCCGGGGTCACTAGGATCGCCGGAGCGCCCTGGGCGCGTAACTCCTCAACACGCACTCCTTCGGAGTCGACCGCGATCGGCGGGGTGTCCAGCTGCCAGCTCCGCAGATGCTGGCGGGTGCCGAGCGATCCTGGGTCCTCCACCGCTACCTCGGAGATCCCCTCATGACGGAGCACCTGGGCGAGCAGCGCCAGCGCTTGCGCGACGCCGGCGACGATGAGCACCTCGCTCGCATCCACCCGGATGCCGCGATTGCGCGCCAGCCAGTGAGCGACTGCGAGACGCAACGCCGGCGTGCCACGAGGATCGCCGTAGCCGAAGGCCGATGCTGAGAGGTCGCTGGGAATGGAGCGTTCGGCGCGCAGCCACGCGGCTCGCGGAAACGCGGCCAGGTCGGGCACACCGGGCGACATATCGATCCGAGCAGGAACCGCTCGCAACGCGTCGAAGCTGTCTGCGCCGGGCGCGGCGGCGAACACGGCACGCGCTGTCGGCGGACTGGTGGGCCCGGGTGGCGGCAGCGCCATCGGCGCCGCCACCGAAGCGGCAACGACGATCGTTCCGCCCCGACCATGCCCAGCGATGTGCCCGTCTTCGCTCAGGCGCTGGTAGGCCTCGGTGACCGCGCCCCGGGAGACACGCAGTTCTCCAGCCAGGACCCGCGTGGCCGGCAGCCTGCTCCCGACCGGCAGGCGGCCATCCGCTATCGCGAGTCGAAGGTGTCGCGCTAGCCAATCGGACAGCCCGCCCACAGGTGCAATACCGACTTCTCAGTTCGCGATAGCGAGGTTGCCTAGTGTATTTCAAGCATTCGCGCGACATTTGGAGAGACTATCCGGAGCTTGTTTCTGGCGTGCTGTTTACCGAGGGAATAACCCAAAATGTTTCTGGTGGCTCTCAAATCGCCAAGTTTTATGCACTTGCAGAATCTCGACTTGCAAACAGCTCAGAAGGAGAGTTACCCGAAATACAGGCTTGGCGGCGTGCCTTTTCCAAGATGGGGCTCAAGCCTACTCAGTATCGATGCGCCTCTGAGTCGCTGTTGCGACGCTTCAAGGAAGAAAGGTCTCTCCCACAGATAATACCCTGTAGTCGATCTGTGCAATGCGATTTCCCTTGCGTTCGCATTTCTGGTCGCCGTATTCGATGTTTCCGAGATCGCAGAGTACGGCGAAGTTCGATACGCAGCCGGTGCCGAAAGATATTTGACTCTCTCTGGCGAAATAGAGAATCCCGAGGCTCATGAAGTTGTCTTCGCGGACAACGCGCGGCGAGCGCACGCCCGGCGATGGACGAATCGACAGAGTAGCTATTCGGCCGTTCGAGATACGACAACTGCGATTTTGATTGTCGCGGAAGCGATGCATGGCTCGGCATTTGCAGATGTCCCGAAACTTACGGCCGCGATTACTGATGAGCTCAACATCATATGGTTCATCACCCCGAGAACAACGATATTGAGCCAGTCTTCGCCAAGATTCGAGTTTTGTGGCGATGCCTTGGGGCGGGATCTGGTCGACGGTTCTGGGATCTAGGAGGAGGTGAAGGTACCGCGTGAAGGCGTGTATGGCCGCCTACTGTGTGCCGAGGAGGTCGCGGCAGGCGCTGGCGATGGCCTCCATGCTCATGCCGTACTTCGCCCGCAGCGGGCCCGTCGGGCCGACCCCGGCGAACACGTCCGGCATCCCCACCATCCGCATGCGGGTCGGCTGCTCCACCGCCAGCAGCTCCGCGACAGCGCCGCCCAGGCCGCCTGTCAGGTGGTGCTCTTCCGCCGTCACGATGCCGCGCGTCTCGCCGGCGGCGCGCAGGATGGCCTCCTGGTCCAGCGGCTTGATCGTGTGCATGTTGATCACCCGAGCCGCCACACCTTCGCCCTCGAGCGCCACCGACGCGCGCACGGCCATCTCGACCATGCAGCCGCACGCGATGATGGCGACGTCGTTGCCCGGTCGCAGCTGGACCGAGCGGCCAAGCTGGAATGGCGCCGCCGGGTCGGACACCGCCGGCTCGTTGGCGCGCCCTCCGAGCCGGACGTAGGCCGGCCCGTCCAGTTCCAGCGCCGCGAACAGGGCCGCGTAGGCCTCGTCCCCGTCGGCCGGCACGATCACTGTCATGTTCGGGAAGCTGCGCATGACAGCTATGTCTTCCAGGGCGTGGTGCGTGCCGCCGGATACTCCGAGCGAGATGCCGCTGCAAGCGGCGCCGATCACAACCTTCAGGTCGCAGTAGGCCAGGTCGTTGCGAACCTGCTCCATGCTGCGCGCGGCCAGGAACGGCGCGTAGCCGCATGCCACAGGGGCCAGCCCAGCCGTGGCGAGTCCGGCCGAGATGCCGATGATGTTCTGCTCCGCTATGCCGACCTCGATGAAGCGCTCGGGGAAGCGCTCCTTGAACGGGCGCAGCGCCAGCAGGTCCTGGGTGTCGGCCGAGAGCGCCACGACATCGGCGTTCGTGCCGGCGGCGTCCACCAGCGCGTCACCAAAAGCGAGTCGGGTCTCCCAGCCGGCGTGGCTCTTCGCGGGTGCCGTCTCTACTGCCATGTCGCCTCCACTGTCGTACGTCGCACAGTTGTCATCGCGCCACCAGCTCCGCGAGCGCCCGATCGTAGACGTCGTCGGTCACGTTGTTGCTGTGCCAGAGGTAGGTGTTCTCGGCGAAGCTCACGCCCTTGCCTTTGATCGTATGCGCGATCAGAGCCGACGGCTTCCCCGCCTGCCACGGGAGGGTGTCCAGCGCGTCGACAACCTGGCCCATATCGTGCCCGTCGATCTCGCGCACCTCGAACCCGAACGCCCGCCACTTGTCGGCGAGCGGCTCGACATCGACCAGCTCGGCCACGTGGCCGCTCTGCGACACCTTGTTGCGATCCACGATGGCGGTCAGGGTATCGAGCTTGTAGTGGGCCGCGCACTGCGCCGCCTCCCACACCGAGCCCTCGTGCAGCTCGCCGTCGCCCAGCATGACGTACGTTCGGAACGGCTTGCCCTTGATGCGGGCGCCCAGCGCCATGCCGACCCCGGCGGCCAACCCGTGGCCGAGGGCGCCGGTGCTCAGCTCGACGCCGGCAACCTTGATGTCCGGGTGCATGCCGAGGGGCGAATCGAGGTGGTAGAAATGGTCCAGCCACTCCTCGGGAAAGAACCCCGCCGCCGACAGCACGGCGCTCAAGCCAGCGTTGGCGTGGCCCTTCGACAGGACGAAGCGGTCGCGGTCGGCCCAGCGCGGCTCGTCGGGGCGGTATTTCAGCGTGTGGAAGTACAGGACGGTGAGCAGCTCGGCGGCCGAGAGCGCGCCGCCGACATGGCCACTCCCGGCGGCGTGGAGCGTGCGCCACACGTTGCGCCGCAAATGGAGGGCCTGGCCCTGCAAGCGGGTCAGCATCGCCTCACGAGACTCGGACATCGACACTCCTTTTCCGGTGTGGCGCCGCCAGCCGGGACGGGCAGGGCTGGTGGCCGCGAGGGCGGGTGCGCTGCGAAGCGCGGCGACCGGCGGTCGCTCCCCTCGATCTTATGCGGTCCGGCCTCCGAGGAGTCTGAGGCAGCCGTGCGTCGGCTCAGGCGACGGCGCTACCGGCGGCTGGCGCTGTGACGCTGGGGCCGAGTGTACGACCGAGGTCCTGGGCGAAGCGCCTGGCGAACGCCGACTCGCGACGCCGCTCGTCAGCCCAGCGCAGCACAGTCCGGCGCCCGCAGGTCAGGCAGAGCCGGGCCACCCCGTCCGAGGCCGGTGCCGCCACGAGCCCCGCGCCCACCGGGAGCGCCTTGCCGCAAGCGGGGCACTCGGCCGGGCCGACGGCGCGGTCAACCTGGAACGGGAGGGCAGGGTTTTCGGGCTGGCGACCGGCGCGCAGCCACTGCTGGCGGAGCGCCTCGCGCTCCGCGGCGCGGGCGCGCCGTGGCGACTGGTCCGCCGATGGACTGTCGGTGGACCGGCGCCGCGCGCCAGTGGTCGGGACGACCGCCAGGCGAGCGCGGCGGGGGCGGCGCGGCGCTGGCGGAGCGAGGTTCCGCCGCCGCCGCCGCTCCAGCTCAACGTCCGCCGCGCTGACGTAGTGCAGACGACCGAGACGTACCGAGGGCAAACGTCCCGCGTAGATCAGGTCGCGAACCGAGCGCGGCGCGAGCCGGAGGCCTTGTGCCGCACCCCTCACTGTGAGAAACCCGGGTACTGACCGGCCACCTAGATTCATAGAAGAGTATAGAACATTCGTTCACGGCATGGGCCCGATTTAGCACTTTAACCTATAACCTAACCAGTCGCCGCCGCCCGGCGCAGCCTGGGGATGACGTCCGTGGCGACGCGCTCGAGCACGGCCTGCTGGTCGTCGCGCGGATAGTCGATGAGAAACTCGTTGACCCCCACCTCCCCGTAGCGGCCCACCATGTCTTCGAAGGCGGCTGGCGACTCCCACGGGTCGGACGGCAGGATCGACGCCCAGCCGTACAGGCTGCGCCGGATGGCGTCAGGGGAACGGCCGATCGCGGCGCAGTGCTCGTCCAGAATCTTGTTGCGGGTTGCCATCTCGTCCACTGTGCCGAACGAGTTCCAGCCGTCGGCGTACTCGGCGACGACGCGCAGCATCCGAGGCTTGTGGGCGGCAAGCACCAGCGGCGGCCGCGGCTGTTGGAGCGGCCGCGGGTTGGTGAGCGCCTGCCTCAACTGGTAGTGCCTGCCGTCGTACGAGGAGACCTCGTGGCGCAGCAGCGTGTCCACGACGTGGACCGCCTCGCGGAACCGCTGAACCAGCTCCGGCGGCTCAGGGAAGTCCAGTCCGAACATCGGGTGCTCGGGCTCGTACCACCCCGCGCCGAGTCCCACTTCCAGGCGGCCGTTCGAGATGTGGTCCACCGTGATGGCTTCCATTGCCAGCAGCGACGGATGGCGGAACGTGTTCGAGGTCACCAGGACGCCGATGCGCGCCCGCTCCGTGCGCGCCGCCAGCGCCGCCAGCAGCGTCCAGCCCTCGTAGTACGGGCCCGTGGGTCGGCTCGGCTGGGTGAAGTGGTCACAGTCCCAGATGCTGTCGAACAGGAGCGACTCGATGGACCGCCAGCGCTCGACCAGGACGGGCCAGGGCTGGTTGGGATCGGTGACGATGCCGAAGAGCGGAGCCCTGCGTGTCATAGTCTCTCTCTCAGGCGTGGGACGACCCCTCCGACAGCGCCTGCTGCCGCCACGTCGGGGGCGCCGGACGGTGCGTCGAGGCTGGGCGCCATGGTGGTGCCGCGTCGGCTAGTACGGGAACCAGGTATCCGGGTGCTGCTGCGCGTAGCGGGCGAGGTGCACGCCCAGGTTCTCCTGGAGCTGGATGGTCAGGCCGCCGTCCACGACCAGCGCCTGGCCGGTGATGAACGACGCCTCGTCCGAGCACAGGAACACGATGGCGTTGGCGATGTCGAGCGGCTTGCCGGTGCGGCGCAGCGGGTACTGCTGCTCGAAGAAGCGCAGACCGTCCGGGTGGGCCTGCCACTGGGGCTCGGTGCGCTCGGTCACGATGTGACCGGGGCAGATGGCGTTGACCCGGATGCCGTCCGGCCCGTACTGGGCCGCCAGCTGCCGGGTCAGCCCGATGACTGCCGCCTTCGCCGTCTCGTACACGAGCGTGTCAGGGGCCACCAGCAGGCCGTGGACCGACGAGATGTTCACCATAGCCCCGCCCCCGGCCGCCCGCAGGTGAGGTACCGCGTACTTGGCCCCGAGAAACATGGACTTGACCATGACGTCCATGCCCTGGTCCCAGGCCCGTTCCGTCACCGCGACGGCGTCGCCCATGTGTGTCCCGGAGTAGGCGTTGTTGACGAGAATGGTGAGCTTGCCCCAACGCTCGACGGCGTGCTCGACCATAGAGCGCACGTCGTCGTGCTTGCCGACGTCGATGGCGGCAGCCTCGGCGGCGCCACCCCGGCCACGAATGGCGGCCGCGGTGGCCTGGGCGGTCTCCAGGTCGACGTCGGCGACGAGGACGCTCGCGCCCTCCTCCGCCAGGCGACGCGCCGTCGCGCCGCCAATTCCCTGTGCGCCGCCGGTGACGATGGCGACCTGACCCACGAGTCGCTGGCTTGCCATACCTCTCCCTGCCTCAGTGACTCCGGCCATGATAGGAGACGGCGGCTGGCCAGGTGGCTAGCGTGGCGGGGTCATCTCGCCGACGACGTTCCCGCTCGCGTCGACAAGGCTAACGGTCGTGCCGGACTGCAGCGCGGTCAGCAGGGTAGCGGTGTCCTGGCCGAGGTAGACGTCGCTGGCGGTGCTCGTGCCGGTGCCGCTGTGGACGACGAGCCGGCCATTGGGCGGGACAACCGTGTTGGCTGGGAGCTTGAGGCTCGTCGCCCCGAGGCGCACGCTCCAGTTGGTCAGATCGACGGGCGCGCCACTGCTGTTCTCGAGCGTCAGCGTGGAATCCGCGGGCCCTGGCTGGACGGCCACGATGCGCATCGGCGAGGCGCTGACAGCGGTCGAGGCGACATTCGCGGCGCTCGTGGCGGCGCCGACAGCGGTCCCAGCGGCATTGGGAGTGGACGCCACGGTCGCCGCCGTGGTCGCCGTCGGCGTCTGGGCGACTGTCGCCGACGCCGAGGGGGAGGGCGATACGCCGACGGACGGTGACGGTGACGGAGACAGCGCCAGCGCCGGGGATGGCGACGGCGACACGACGGCTACCGGCGAGGTCGCCGGCGAAACCGCGGGCGTGGGGCTCGACGAGACCGTCGCGGCTGGCTTGGACGCCGCCGTAGGAGCGGGTGGCTGCGTCGCGGGCGCCGGCGCGGCGGGCCCGCAGGCAGCGGCAAGCAGCGTGCCGACGGCGACGAGCGTTGGTCGAATGAGGGTGTGCATAGCGACAATGCATGCGCAAATCCTGGGCCACGCGTGTACCATGGCCCTCGCACCAGCGGCTGTCACTGAACCGGCTGGCCGTTTAGTCAGTCAGTCAGTCAGTCAGCGTTGATCCGGGCGCGGGGCACACCGCGGCCTGCGCTTCCACCCATGTACTCGAAACGCGGTTGGTCCTACTCCTCGCGCGCCCCTCGCGCCGATGAGGCATCTGAGCGGCGGCGACCGGCCGTTGGAACGCTCATCCGCCTCGCGCCGCTGCCCGCAGCCCTGCTGGTAACAATGGCGCTTGGCTACGGGGCCACCCTGCTGCCGCGCGTCGGCCCAGCAGAGCCAACGGCTGGCCCAGTGGCGACCAGCCCGGCGGCGGCGCCTCCTCCGGCCATGGCCCCGGTAGCCAGCCCAGGGTCGTCCCCGGACGCCGGCGAGCCGTTGCCGGGCGTCGCCGCTACCCCATCCACCGTCGCCTCGCCGCGAGCGCAGCCTGCGCCTTTCCCGTCGCCCTCGCCCGGGCGGTCGTTGCCCGGTGCCATCCTGCCGGCGCACCGGCTCGTCGCCTACTACGGCAACCCGTTGGCGCGGGAGATGGGCATCCTGGGCGCGGCCCCGTCCGACGAGATGCTCGCCCGCCTGCTGCGCCAGGTGGAGGCCCACACCGCCGCCGACCCGGCTCACCCGGCGCAGCCAGCGCTGGAGCTCGTGACTCCCGCCGCCCAGGCTGCCCCGGGCAGCGACGACCTGTACCGGGCCCGCATGCCCTCCGAGGTCATCGACAAGGTCGCTGGCTGGGCCGAGAGCAGCAACGCGCTTCTCATCCTGGACGTCCAGGTCGGCCGCAGCAGCGTGGCCGACGAGGTTGCCGTCCTCGAGCCCTGGCTCAAGCGGCCGTACGTCCACCTTGCGCTCGACCCGGAGTTCGCCATGGCGACCGACGAGGTGCCTGGCAAGGTGATCGGGTCGATGGACGCGGCGTCGATCAACCGGACGATTGGCACCTTGAGCCGTCTGGTGTCGGAGGGGGGACTGCCGCCGAAGGTGCTCATCGTGCACCGCTTCACCGAGGACATGGTCGTGCGCTACCGGGACATCCGGACGACGCCGGAGGTGCAGGTCGTGATGACGATGGACGGCTTTGGGCCGCCCGAGCTGAAGACGGCGCAGTACGGGCGGTATGTGCGCGACCAGCCGGTCCAGTTCGCCGGGATCAAGCTGTTCTACACGCAGGACAAGCCGTTGATGAGCCCCGCCGACGTGCTCGGACTGGAGCCCGCGCCGGACGTGATCATCTACCAGTAGCCAGCTATCGGCTGTCAGCTATCGGCGGCAGCCACGGAGGCGGCACGGTCAGCGACGGAACGTGCGCAGGATGACGAACAAGCCAACAGCCATGATCCCCATGACGACGACGAAGCCCGCGTCCGCGGGGTTGCCAGCCCCGCCGGTACGGCTGCGCAGCGCCAGTGTTCTGACCAGCGCTTGCAGGATCACCTCACCGAACAGGAGTAGCGGCCCGAGCGCCGGTCGCACGGCGCTGACGTTGGCCAACGCCGCCACGCCAGCGGCCGCCACCAGCAGCAGCAGCGCGACAGGTCTCAGCGGCGCCAGGTGCCGCGGCGGCGCAATGGCGCCTTCCCGCTCGTTCGAGGGCAGAACGGCGCGGTAGAAGCGCAGCCCGCAGTTCGGACAGAGGCGGGCGCCCGGATCGAGAGGCTGGCCACAGCTGCGGCAGAGCATCACGGCCCCAGCATGGTAAAGGACGCGCGCCGGTGTCATAGGGCCAGGCCGACCAGCGCGGCGAGGCTGGCGGCCGCGAGAGCCGCGGGCAAGACGACTCGTGTCACCGAGAACTCGTCGCCGCGCAGGCGCACCACCGCGCTCCCGAGGGCGATGCGAACCGGCGACGCCAGGGTGAGGGTGGCGGCCACCTCGTTCTGGATGCTGGCGATACGCAGAGGGTCAAGGCCAAGGCGGGCGGCGTTGCCAACGTGCAGCGGCATGAACAGGCTGTTGGAGGCCAGGTTGCTGCCCGTGAGGTAGCCCCCGAGAGCTGCCAGCGGCGCGACGGCCCACACGTATGAGGCGCCGTAGGCGCTGAGCGCCTCGGTCAGGACAGCGAGGGCGCCGCTGCCCTCGAGCAGCTGCGCGAGCACCAGGAACGCGCCGGTCGCAGCGGCGGCTGGCCAGCCGCGGGCCAGCGCCGGGACGACGTGCCGGCCCGATGCTCGACGGCCGCGCACGGCCGCCACGGCGATGATCAGGCCCACCGGTGCCGCGTAGGCCTGGACGGGCGCCGGCAGGAGCGCCCGCGCGGCCAGCACCCCGCCGACCAAGGGCAGGTACGGCGCGACCGCTGGCAGCAGTCGAGAGCGGGCGCCCAGCGCGGTTGGTGGGAGCGGCCAGACGGCCGTGATGAGGGCTGGTGGCGCGGCTACGAGGGCCGCCACTTCGGGTCCCAGGAGGCGGCTGGCAAGTGACAGGCCGGTGGCCAGGACAGCCGCCACCAGGACGAGCCGCCGCCAGCCAGCGACCAGCAGCGGCCGCCCGCCGGCGACGACCAGGGCCACGCCACCGAGGAGAAGGAGCGGCAGAAGGTTGAGGGCGGCGCAACGGGTGGCCAGCTGCTCGGGCGCCAGCCCCGCGAGGCGGGCTCCCACCACGGTCCCGTTGGCTAGCGCTCCCCAGACCACCGAGTTCTGTCCCAGCATGGCCAGGATCGCCGCCCGCCGTGGCGGCTGGCCCAAGACCAGGAACATGGGCGCGACGACGATGACCCCCACGCCGAAGCCGGTTGCCGATTCCAGCAGCGGCGCAACCCCGCACACCAGGGCGAGGGTGGCCGCGGCCGGGCGGTCGCCGGGAACAAGTGCGCGCGCCAGCCCGGCCAGGGCGCTGGCGTCGTCCAGCGCCTGGTAGAACGCCACGCCCAGCAGGACCACGAGGACCGGCGGGACGGCGGCCTGGACGCCAGCGGCCAGCCCGGTGGCGAGCGTGGCCGTGGCCGTGGTGGCGCCGACGAGCGCTGGAGTGGCGGCGGCCGCGAGAACGAGCCCCAGAAGTCCGGCCTGCCACGCGGGACGGCGGCCGACGCCTAGCGCTAGAATGGCGGCCGCGATGGGCAGCAGCGCCAGGGCGAGACGGACGGCCACGACGCGCAACGCTACGACAGGTGTGCCGCGTGCCGCTACGCGGGCACGGCATTCCGGACGGACCGGTGCTGTCGCGGGCCCGGGGGTGGTACCGTTAGGGGGTCGAAGAGGGGCGGATGTACCCGGGGAGGGGCGCCGAGACAAGGTTCGATCCGCCGTCCCGCCAGATGGAGGTGCCCCATGATCGTCGATGCGCTCGCCGTTCGCTCTCGCGCCGCGCCGCTTGATGCCCGCCCCCGGGAGGCGTCGAACGAGCGCGCCGAGCAGCACGAGTTCGTCACCCTGCTGGACTCCTTCTGCGACGCTGTCCGCGCCGGACCGGCCATCCCGCTGACGGGCCTGAGGCTGGTGGACGGCGACGTCTGCCTCGCGCTGCTGAGCCACCTCCGCGCCGCCCTACCGCCCAAGATCGTTGCCGCCTACACCGTCCAGCGCGATGCTGAGGCGCTCGTGTCGCGCGCGTCCGTCGAGGCTCGTGGTCGCCGGAGCGACTCTGGCTCGAACCTGCTCGACGACCACCCAGTGGTGCGGTCGGCGCTCGACCGCGCCGAGCGGCTCCAGGCGGACACGGACGACGAGGCCGACGAGCTGCGCGCGGGCGCCGACGCCTACGCCCGCGCCTGCTTGGGCGCGGTGAGCCAGCGCCTGACGCGGCTGGCAGCGGCTGTCGAGCGGGCCGAGGTCGCGCTGGCGGTGCGGGACACCGAGCGTCGCTAGCCACCGCGGGGTCCGCGGCCGCGGCGGGCGGCCGGAGGAGCCGGAGCTGGTGGCAGTGATGCGGCTGCCCGCTTACCGGCTCTACGCCGCCAGCCGCGCTGGTGCGGGAGTGGCCATGACGCTCCTACAGGCCGTCCTTGCCTGGCAGGTGTACGCCATATCTCGCTCAGCGCTCGATCTCGGCATGATCGGCCTGGTGCGCTTCGTCCCGGCTCTGGCGATGAGCCTCATCGGGGGCGCGGTCGTCGACGCGTACGACCGTCGTAAAGTGCTCATCCTGGCGCAGACGGTGCCTCTGTTGGCCACGCTGGCGGTGCTGGCCGCCATCGCGGCGGACCGCGTGTCGCTGCTCTTGCTGTACGGAGTGGTGCTCGCGACCGGGCTGGCCTCGACGTTCGAGAACCCGGCGCGCGCGGTGCTGCTACCGGCCATCGTGCCCCGGACGCTGTTCACGCGTGCTATCACCGTCAACTCGACGCTGCAATCGTTGGCGTCGGTCACTGGGGCGGCGCTTGGCGGCGTGCTCATCGGCTGGCAAGGTGTCGGGTTCGCCTACGTCGTCCATGGTGCGCTCGTCCTGGTGGCGTTGGCGGCGGTCGTGCCGATCCGCCTGCCGAACCACGCGGTCGGCGCCCGCGGCCTGCGTCTGGGCGCCATCCGCGAGGGCATCGCCTTTGTCTGGCAGCGGCCCGTTCTGTTGGGGGCTATGACGCTCGACATGTTCGCCGTCATCTTCGGCGGCGCCCGCGCGCTGCTGCCGGTGTACGCCGTGGACGTGCTGCATGCCGACGCCACGGGGTACGGCGTGCTGTCCGCGGCGCTCGAAGTGGGCGGGCTGCTGATGGCTCTGCTCCTGATCGCCCTGCCAACCCCTTCGGAGACGGGGCGCACGCTGCTGGCGTCGGTGGCGGCATTCGGGCTGGCGACCATCCTGTTTGGCGTCTCGCCCACGCTGCCGCTCTCCGTCCTGGCGTACGCGGCCGTCGGCATGGCCGATCAGGTCAGCATGGTGATGCGGCAGAACACAATCCAGCTCAGCACGCCGGACGAGCTGCGCGGGCGGGTGTCAGCTGTGAACTCGGTCTTCATCAGCGCGTCGAACCAGCTGGGCGCTGTCGAGTCCGGGGTGGTCGCCGCGCTCACCAGCGCGGTCTTCGCCGTGGTGAGTGGCGGCGTTGCCTGCCTCGGGGTCGTCGGCCTGGTCGCGTGGCGGGTGCCGGCCCTGCGGGGGTACCGGGCGCGGCCGCGGCTGCCCGCGGACGCCTGAGGCGGCCGACGGGTCGTCAGTCTAGCTCTAGCTCTAGCTCTGCTCCTAGTTTGGGCGGTCGGCTCGGCGGCGCTCGCGCTCCTGCCGATGCTGTTCCTTCTCCTCCATGTAGCGCGTGCTGATGCCGAACTGGACGAGCCAGCGCCAGATGGTCGAGTAGCCGATGCCGAGCTCGTCAGCGATGCCCTCTACTGTCTGCCACTTGTCCAGGAGCTCGGGCAGGAGCTTCTCCAAGGGCTGACCGTACTGCATCTCGACGAGGCGCATGGACGCGGTCTTGCGGGTAGGTGTGCGGTCCATTGATCCAGTCTGGCCTACGCGCGCTGGGTGGACTTGAACGTTCATTGTCATGGTCGGTTCGCTCCCACCCACCAGTGTAGACTCTTTCGCTCGCAATGTGAATATCCGGCGTGTAACAGTTGGTGGCGGGCGCCGGTCTGTTCGTCTAGCGACCAGCCGGCCGCCGGCGGCCCGCTTCAGCCCAGAGCTCGCGGCTGCTGGCCCACTGCCACAAGCTCATCGTACGCCTCCAGGCAGCGCTCAGCGCAACGCCGCCACGTGAACTGAGCCAGCGCGCGCTCGCGGGCGGCCCGTCCGAAGCGCGCCGCCCGCGCCGGGTCGGCCAGCAGCTCCCGCAGCCGGTCGCGCAGCTCGGCCACGTTGCCCGGCTCGACCAGGAACCCGGTCACGCCGTGCTCGACCACCTCCACCAGGCCGCCGAGGCGGCTACAGACCACCGGCGTTCCGCTCGCCATCGCTTCCAGCGCCACCAGCCCGAGCAGCTCCGACACCCGGATTGTTCGGCCGTAGCAGGTGCGCTCGACCGACGGCAGCGCCAGCACCTGGGCGCCCCGGTACAGCGCCGGCAGCGCGGCGTCGGGCACGGCGCCCAGGAAGCGCACGTCGTGCCCGGCTGCCAGCGCGCGCAGCAGGTCCGGGTAGCCGCGCTCCGGCGGCGCCCGGTCGTGCCCTGTCGACCCCGCGATCCGCAGAGTCGCACCCGGCGGCAGCGCCTGGATCAGGCGATCCACGCCCTTGTGGGGGGTCAACCGTCCGACGAACAGGACGCCCTGGCGAGGCTGCTCTCCGTCCGGGTGGAAGCGCACCGGATCGGCGCCGCCGTAGACCACGCGCGTGCGGTTCGGAGGAGCGTTCAGCTCGCGGGCCGAGTACGCCGAGACTGTCAGGAATCGTTGGAACAGCCGGGGCAACAGGCCCGCCCAGTCGCTCCCCTGGAGTCCGTGGTCGGTCACCACGACCGGCTGCTGGCGGACCCGACCGGCAAGCGCGGCGACCCGACTCGGCGTACTGCGCATCTGGTGGACGTGAACAATGGTGGCTGACCGGAGAGCCGCGGGCAGAGCGGGGGCGACTGGGTGGGCGGGGTGACCCCACAGCTGGCCGAGGGAGGGCAGCGTGCGCACCCACAAACCGCTCGTCTCGCGCAGCCGCGATGGCCGCTGGCCGAACGTCACCAGCTCGCATGACACCAGTGGCGCGAGCGCGCGGGCCAGCTCGAGTGGGTAGCGCTCGCCTCCACCCAGCAGCCCGTCCGGGCCCGGGCTGAATGGGGTGGGGGCGACGTGGCTGATCCGCATGCTGGCGGTTGGCTGCCGGCTGCTGGCTGCTGGCTGCTGGCTGCTGGCTGCTGGCTGCTGGCTAGCGACCGTCGCGGTAGTCTGCGCCCGCGTACGGTACCAGCCGGAGCGGCCGACGCGACGACGGGTCCAGGTACGCCGGGACTGTCGCCCGAGGCGGATGTGCCAAAAGGTGGCACACTGGGAGCGTGCCGGACCGAACAGCGCCTGCTGGTGCCGCTGTTGACCACTTCGCGGGCGCCTTCGTGGAGGCTGACCACCCGTGGGGCGATGCGCAGCTGGCCCGACTCTACGACGCCTTCCCTTTCGACGCCGACGTGCCGTGGTACCAGGAGCTCGCCGCCGCCCAGGGGGGCCGGGTCCTCGAAGTCGCCTGCGGCAGCGGCCGGGTGCTCGTGCCGCTCGCTCGGACGTGTCGGCGGGTCGTCGGGCTGGACGCATCGCCGCCTATGCTGGCGCTGACGCGGGAGAAGCTGGCGGCGGCCGGGCTCGCCGCCGCCGACAGCGTCCGGCTGGCGGAGGGCGACATGCGCTGCTTCGCGCTGGACGAGACGTTCGACCTGGCCATTATCGCGGTGAAGAGCTTCGCCTACCTCACCGAGCGTAGCGACCAGCAGCGCGCTCTGGTCGCGGTGGCGGCGCATCTCCGGCCCGGCGGGCTGCTGACGCTCGATCTTATGCACCCATCACCGAGCTGGCTGCTGGCGCCGCCGGGCAGCGTGCGCCAGGATCTGGTGGCGCGCTCGCCGGCGCTGGCGGCCACCGTTGCGCGCACCGACACGATGGTGAGCACGGATCTCGCCAGGCAGGTGCGCGTCATCCGGTCGGCCTACGAGATCGTGGCTGACGACGGCTCGCTGACGAAGCGGTTCGTGGAGTGGCCGTACCGCTTCACCTACCGCTACGAGGCGGAGCACCTGCTGGAGAGGGCGGGCTTCGCCATCGAGGCGGTCTACGGGGGCTACCGGCGGGAACCTTTCACGTCGGAGTCGGCCACCATGGTGCTCCTGGCGCGTCGCCACCCCGCTGCTCCTGACGACCCGAACTCAGCATAGGCACAAGCCTCAGCGCGCGGAGCTCAGCTCAGGCGCTGGCGCCCGTGTAGCTGCGCAGGCCGCGCCGCCAGAGCCAGCCAGCGAACGCCCAGGCGAGCGCCGTCCCGGCGACCAGCAGCGCCAGGTCGGGCGCGTCCAGACGGCCCGCGATCGCCTGCGCCGGCAGCGTCACGGCTATCCCAATCGGGACCACCGTGCTGAGCGTCAGCCGCAGCCAGCCCGGGTACAGGTCGACCGGAAAGCGGCCCGCGTCGAGGAACGCCCAGAAGATCGCCAGGATGTTCTCGACCCGCACCAGCCAGAACGCCAGCGTGCTCAGCGTCAGCAGCAGGGCGTACACCAGCGCCAGGCCGCAGACCAGCGCGACCGCGAACGCCAGCAGGGACCACGCCGACAGGCTTTCGCCCACCCGACCAACGCCCACCGCGACAACCGCGAACCCCATCGCCATCTGGCCGAGCTGGGCTACCTGCACGTAGCGGGTGCTGACCAGAAACTGGCTGTTCGCTGGCTTGAGCAGCGTGAAGTCCAGCGTGCCCAGCCGAACCTGCTCCATGAACTTCTGGAAGGAGCTCTCGAAGACGACCGCCTGGGCCCCCTGGACGACGTAGTAGACACCGAGCAGCACCAGCATCTGGGGCAGCGACCAGCCGTTCAGCTCGGTGGTATGGCCGAACAGCACCAGGACGGCGGCCAGGCTGGTGGCGACGATCACAGCCTCCAGGAACAGGTCGAGAGCCAGGTTGGCGCGATATTCGAGGGCCGTCTGCAGCTCCGCGCGCGCGAACATGCCGAGCAAACGCATGTGGCGTGTCACGCGCACGGTTTACTAAGCCCCGACGGCGCTGTAGGCCCGCAGGCCGGCGCGCCATATGGCACGGAACGCAAGCCAGCACAGGACCAGCCAGACCACCTGGCCCGCGATCAGCGCCAGCGCGTGGTCGAGGCTCGGCCGCCCGCTGAGAATCTCGGCCGGCGCCCCGAGCATGTAGCCGTATGGCAGGGCGTACGCGATGGCCTGGACGGGACCAGCCGGCAGCAGCGGCAGCGGCGCGACCTGGCCGGCCAGGACAAACCCCAGCCGGGCCTGGAGGTTCATGATCGCATTGATGCGGGTGGTCCAGAAGGCGAGCGCGGCGTTGATCCAGCCAAAGAGAAAGCTCAGGGCGGCGGCGAGCAGCACGCTCACCACGAACAGCGCCACGTGCCACGGCTGCCCGGTGAAGCGCGCCCCGAACGTCCACCCCATGATGACCAGGGCGGGAACGAGTCCGGGCAGCGTGAGCAGCTTCCAGACGACGTTCTCGACGACCGCGTAGTGGAGCGGATGGAGCGGCCTGAGCAGCTTCGGCGACAGCCGGCCCTCGCGCACCTCGATCTCGAAGTCGTATGCGTTCCAGGACATCGTGAGCTGCGTCACCAGCGTGAGCGCCACGTAGTAGGTGGCGAAGTCCGCGGCCGAGTAGCCAGCAACGCTGCCACCCTGGGCGTTGGCGACCGCCGACCAGGCCGCCAGGAACACCAGAGGTCGGACGACGGCGAACAGCAGCCACAGGAAGGACTGGACGCGGTACTGGGAGGCCGCCTGCAGCTGGACCACGAACAGGACTCGGTACACCCCTAGCAGCTGGGACATGGTCGGGCCGCCAGGCGTCAGCTCGGCTGTAGGGCCAACGCACCGTCGGGCTCGATGGCTTCACCGCTGAACACGCGGTCGATGACCTCCTCGATGGGCGGGTCTTCCACGGACAGATCGACCAGCCGGTGCTCGAGATCGTGGACGAGCTCCGCGGTGCGCCTGGGCGCCTCGTCGCGGCCAACGCGCAGCGTCACGAGGGTCTCCTCGTGGGTGACGACGTCCCCGTAGCGAGCCCACTCTCCAGGGGCGCTGGCGTCGCGGAGCGTCAAGCTGATCAGCTTGTACGGCGCCATCCGCTCCGCCAGGTCGGCCAGGCCACCGTCGTAGCGCAGCCGGCCGTGGTGGATGACAATCACCCGCTTGCACAGCGCCACGACGTCGTCCATGTAGTGGCTGGTGAGCAGGATCGTCGCGCCGGAGCGGCGGTTGTAATCGGCGACGAAGCGACGAATGCGGGCCTGCATGGTGACGTCGAGGCCGATCGTCGGCTCGTCCAGGAAGAGAACGCGCGGGGAGTGGATCAGCGCGGCGGCAAACTCCACCTTCATGCGCTCCCCGAGGCTCAGGTTGCGTACCGGCTTGTGCAGCAGCGGCGCCAGGTCGAGCAGGTCGGTCAGCTCGCCGACCGTGCGTCGGTAGACGGCGGTGTCCAGCTGGTAGATCTCCTGCAGCACGCGCAGCGAGTCGGCCGCCGGGATGTCCCATAGGAGCTGGGAGCGGTTGCCCATCACCAGCGTGATCTGCGCCAGGAAGGCCGGCTCGCGGCGCCAGGGCGTATGCTCGAGCACCTGCACCTGGCCCGCGCTCGGGTGCAGCAGACCGGCGAGCATCTTGAGCGTGGTGGTCTTGCCGGCGCCATTCGGGCCAAGGAAGCCGACCACTTCACCAGTTTCGATCTCGAACGAGATGTCGGCGACGGCGGGGACCTCGCGGTAGCGCCGCCTGAAAAGGGACCGGGCGGTTGCCGCCAGACCCTCTTCGCGCTCGTGCACCCGGTACACCTTGGACAGCTGACGCAGCCGGATGGGTGGGCCCATGCGCGACAGAGGGTAGCGCTCGGCGAGCGGCCGGACACCGGATTGGCTGCTGGCATGGCGCTTGCCTGACGTCCCCGCGCATGCCTCTGATGGTCGTCTCGCCCCACCTGGACGACGCGGTGCTCGGCTGCGGGCAGCTGCTGGCAGGCCATCCGGGGTCGGCCGTCATCACTGTTTTCGCTGGTCGACCCCGCGTGCCCGAGCCACTCCGCGAGTGGGACGCCGCGGCCGGCTTCGGGCCCGGCGACGACGTGATCGGGGCGCGTCGCCAGGAGGATCGCGCGGCGCTGGCCCGCCTCGGGGCGCGACCTGTCTGGCTCGACTTCGTCGACGACCAGTACGGCGAGCCCCCGGATGCCGACCAGCTGGCCACGGCCCTCGAAGCCGCGATCATGAAAAACTCAGCGGACCGGCCATCCATGGTGCTCATGCCACTCGGCCTGTTTCACCACGACCACGCGTTGACCCACCAGGCGGGCGTCGCTGTCCTGCGGCGCCAACCGTCGCTGGCATGGTTCGCGTACGAGGACGCCCTGTACCGGGCTTTCCCCAACGTGCTGGCGGAGCGCCTGGACGGGCTGCGCCGCGATGGGGT
>JAABUZ0100000249.1_pt1 | contig 139846 bp, 131 predicted proteins | sample 5562091 | NCBI WGS metagenome assembly JAABUZ01 (sample SAMN12813069, study PRJNA571459) | rock metagenome | isolation source: Antarctica rocks | place: Antarctica: Victoria Land, Linnaeus Terrace sud | collected 2015-12-21 | reverse complement strand
TCCCGGTGACCCTGGTGGAGCGGGAGCAGGGCCCGCTCCACCGCGGCGTCGCGCTGATCCGGTCCAATTACGAGCGCAGCGCCAAGCGCGGACGCCTCTCGGCCGCCGAGGTCGAGACCGCCATGGGGCTCCTCACGTCCGGAACCGACCTCGAGGCGCTCGCCGATTGCGACCTCGTCATCGAGGCCGTGTTCGAGCTGATGGAGGTCAAGCAGGAGGTGTTCCGACGGCTCGACGCCATCGCCAGGCCGGGAGCGATCCTGGCCACCAATACGAGCTACCTCGATGTCGATGCCATCGCGGCGGCGACGCGGCGCCCGGACGCGGTGCTGGGCCTGCACTTCTTCTCGCCCGCCAACGTCATGCGGCTCGTGGAGGTCGTGCGCGGCGGCGGAACGGCGCCGGCGGTTCTCGCCACCGCCATGGCGTTGGCGCGGCGCCTGGGCAAGGTCGCGGTGGTGTCGGGCGTGTGCCACGGTTTCATCGGCAACAGGATGCTGGCGCGGCGGCAGGAGCAGGCCAACGCCCTGGTGCTCGAGGGCGCCACGCCCTGGGAGGTGGACCGGGTGCTGCTGGATTTCGGCATGCCGATGGGTCCCTTCCAGATGGCCGACCTCGCGGGTCTCGACCTCGGCTGGACGCCGGAGGCCTCGCGCGGCGCCACGATCCGCGACGTGCTCTGCGAGCGCGGCCGCCGCGGGCAGAAGACCGGCCGCGGCTTCTATGACTACCATGCGGACCGGAAGCGCAGCCCATCTCGGGAGGTCGAGGAGATGATCACGGCCTTTGCCGAACGGGCCGGCATCCCACAACGCAGGATCGCCGACGACGAGATCCGCGACCGCCTGCTGTTCACCATGGTGAACGAGGGCGCCAAGATCCTGGACGAGAGGATCGCCCAGCGGGCGTCCGATATCGATACGGTTTGGATCAACGGCTACGGCTGGCCTGCCGAGACCGGCGGCCCCATGTTCTGGGCCGACAGCATCGGCCTCGACACGGTGGCGCAGGGCCTCGCGACCTATCGCGACAAGCTCGGGACGGCCGGCGTGCCATCGCCGCGGCTGGTGGCCGGAACGCCCTGATCACCGACAGGCCGCGCCCGACCCTCCAGAACACGCGGATGATCGCGCCTGGGCCGTGGCGCCGCTCGACGAGAACGGACCATATTGCGTTGACGGGAGGCTCGGGATGGAGATCGGGTTCACGCCGGGCGAAGAGGCCTTTCGCACAGAGGTGCGGGACTTTCTGCGCCGGAACCTGCCGCCGCACCTCGCCGCCAAGGTCGAGGGCGGCAAGCGGCTGACCAAGGCCGACCACGAGGAGTGGCACGCGGTGCTGGCGCGGCGCGGCTGGCTCGCCAGCCATTGGCCGGTCGAGCACGGCGGCCCGGGCTGGACCGTGATGCAGCGCTTCATCTTCGACCTCGAGAGCGCGCTCGCCGGTGCGCCGCGGATCGTGCCGTTCGGCGTCAACATGCTGGGTCCGGTGCTGATCGAATATGGCACCGACGAGCAGCGGGCCCGCTATCTGCCGCGCATCCTCGACGGGAGCGACTGGTGGTGCCAGGGCTATTCCGAGCCCGGCGCAGGCTCGGATCTCGCGAGCCTGAAGACCGCCGCGGTGCGCGACGGGGACGAGTACGTCGTCAACGGCCAGAAGACCTGGACCACGATGGCGCAGCACGCCAACAAGATCTTCTGCCTGGTGCGCACCGACGTCGCGGCGAAGAAGCAGGAGGGCATCTCGTTCCTGCTGATCGACATGGCCAGCCCCGGCATCGCGGTCCGCCCCATCGTGACGCTCGACGGCGAGCACGAGGTCAACGAGGTCTTCTTCACCGATGTCCGCGTTCCGGTCGGCAACCGGGTCGGCCGCGAGAACATTGGCTGGACGCTCGCCAAATACCTCCTCACCTACGAACGCACCAACATCGCCGGTATCGGCGGCTCCATGGCGGCCTTCAGCCGTCTGCGGCACGTCGCGTCGCGCGAGATGGCGAACGGTCGCCCACTGAGCCGCGACCCGCTCTTCGCGGCGCGGCTCGCCAGACTCGAGATCGACCTCGATAATTTCAAGACCACCAACCTGCGCGTGCTCGCGGCGGCGGGCAACGGCGGCGCACCCGGGGCCGAAAGCTCCATGCTCAAGATTCGCGGAACCGAGATCCGGCAGGAGATCACGAGCCTGGCGCGGCGAGCGCTCGGGCCTTACGCGCAGCCCTTCACGCCCGACGCGCTCGACGCGGGATACAACGGCGAGTCCGTCGGCCCTGACGATGCGGCACCGGTCGCGGCCGGATATTTCAACGCTCGCAAGTTGTCGATCTACGGAGGGTCCAACGAAGTGCAGCGCGGGATCGTGGCCAAGGCGCTGCTGGGGCTCTGATCCGATGGACTTCACCCCCACCGACGAACGCCGCATGCTGGCCGACACGCTCGGCCGGTATCTCGCGGCCCACTACGGGTTCGCGACGCGCATGAGGGTCGCGGGCTCGCCGGAGGGCTTCAGCCGTGAGGCCTGGGGCGCGATGGCCGAACTCGGGGTGATCGGCGCGCTGTTCGGCGAGGAGGCCGGCGGCTTTGGCGGTGCAGGCTTCGACATCGCCACCGTGTTCGAGGCCGTCGGCCGCGCCATCGTGGTCGAGCCTTTCCTCGGCACGCTGCTGGCCGGCCGGCTGCTCACGCGGGCCGGCCGGCATGACGGCCTCGTGGCCGACATGATCGCCGGGTCCCGGATCGCCACGGCGGCGCTCTACGAGGCCCAGAGCCGCTACGATTATGCGAGCGTCGTGACCCGGGCGGAGCGCGATGGCAGCGGCTGGCGGATCACGGGCGCCAAGGCGGTGGTGCCGCAGATCGAGGCGGCCGATGTCCTGATCGTATCGGCCCGCACCGCCGGGTGCCCGGGTCGGCCGGACGGGCTGTCGCTTTTCGCCGTACCCCGCACGGCCCGCGGCGTCACGGTCAGGGGCTACGGCATGATCGACGGCGGCCGCGGTGGCGAACTCGAACTCGGCGACGTGGCGCTCGACGGCATCGCGCTGGTGGGCCGCGAGGGCGAAGCCCTGCCGCCGATCGAGCGGGCGATAGCGGCCGGCATCGTGGCGCTTTCATTCGAGGCGGTCGGCGCCATGGCGGCGGCGCGCGACGCCACGCTCGAACACCTGCGCGGCCGCGTGCAGTTCGGCGCGCCGATCGGCCGCTCGCAGGCGCTGCAGCACCGCATGGCGACCGTGGAGATCGAGATCGAGCAGGCGCGCTCCGCCGCCATCAACGCGGCCGCGGCGCTCGACGGTGCTCGCCACGCCCGCGAGCGGACGGCGTCGGCCGCGAAATACACGATCGGCCGCGTCGGTACGTTGGTGGCCGAGGAGGCGATCCAGATGCACGGCGCCATCGGCATGACCTGGGAATTGCCCCTGGCGCACTATGCCAAGCGCCTCGTCATGATCGACCACCAGCTCGGCGACGAGGATTTCCACCTGCAACGCTACATCGATCTCGGTTACACCGGTCCGCCCGCCGTGACGCCCGAGGACCTGGCCGAGGCATGATGGGGCCGCCCGTCGCGATCGGGGCAGGGAGGCATGCGATGTCGCTGTTCGATCTCACCGGCAAGGTCGCGGTCATCACCGGCTCGTCGCGCGGGATCGGCCGGGCGATCGCGATCCGTATGGCCGAGCAGGGCGCCCGCGTGGTGGTGTCGTCGCGCAAGCGCGAGGCCTGCGATGCGGTCGTCGACGAGATCCGCGCCGCCCACGGAGACGGAAGCGCCATCGCGGTCCCGGCCAATATCTCGGCGAAGGACGACCTGCGTGGCCTCATCGGCCGTACCGAGGAGGAGCTCGGTCCCGTCGACGTGCTGGTCTGCAATGCGGCCAGCAACCCCTACTATGGGCCGCTGCACGCCATCGCGGACGAACAGTTCCGCAAGATCCTCGACAACAACGTGCTGTCCAATCATTGGCTGATCCAGCTCGTGGCGCCCGGCATGATGGCGCGGCGCGACGGCTCGATCATCATCGTGTCGTCGATCGGCGGCCTCCGTGGCTCGCCCGTGATCGGCGCCTATGGCGTCTCCAAGGCGGCTGACATGCAGCTCGCCCGGAACTACGCCGTGGAATACGGCCCCCACAACCTGCGCGTTAACTGCATCTGTCCCGGGCTGGTGCGCACCGATTTCGCGCGGGCGCTGTGGGAAGATTCCGAGGCACTCGAGGTTCGCACCGCGGCAACGCCGCTGCGCCGCATCGGCGAGCCCGACGAGGTCGCGGGAGCAGCGGTCTTCCTGGCCTCCGCGGCCGGGCGTTTCGTCACCGGCCAGGCGATCGTGGTGGACGGTGGTGTCACGATCTGAACAGTGCACTCCGATATTTCAAACATATGTCATATCTTCGGTATACAGAATCGGCGAGCCTGCCGCTGCCCTCCTGGCCTGTAAGGTCGGGCACTTTTCACTCTCCCCGGATGGCCGCGGTCTCCGACCTGCCCTTGTCCCGACACGGCCCACTAGCCGCAAGCTGCGATCGCACGTTTCGCATACTTAGCGCGTTCCGAGACTGGCGATCCAGTTGGCGGGCAGGGTGGAGATTGGCCACCGCGACGTCCCGGCAGATCGTTGCGGTGAAGCGCTGAAGCGAGCTCGGAATCGCGGTGCCGGCTACTGGAGGGATGCGGCTCGCAGCTCGGACGGAGGCGTCGTATGGAACTGTCGCCAGACCCGCCGCATGTGCCTGGCCGAGCTGAACCCGGCTCGTTCTGCAACCTGCTCGAAGCCGATATTGGTTTGCCCGACAAGGTCACGAGCCAGGATGATGCGTCCGCGATTGATGGCGTCGGTGACGGTCATGCCGGCATGGGCCATGAACAGCCGCGACAGGTTGCGCGAGCTGGTGCCCGCGACACGGCCCAACTCGGCCAGGGACCAGTCCCGCGTCGGATCGGCCGCGATGGCGTCCTGCGCACGGTGAACCGCCGGATGGATGTGGCTGCGACCTTCGAGCCACGGCGAAAGCTGCGGGTCATCCGCGTTGCGGCGCATGTAGATCACCAGCGTGCGGGCGACGGCGAGGGCCGCGGCGGGCCCGGCCCAGACCGAGACCAGGTATAGGGTCAGGTCGATCCCCGCCGTCACGCCGGCGCTGGTGAAGCGGTCACGGTCCTCGACGAACAGCCGATTTTCCAACACCCGGGCCTTTGGTGCCGTTTCGGCCAATTTGGCGCAGCTCGCGTAGTGCGTGGTGCAGGCATAGCCGTCCAGCAGCCCGGCGCGGGCCGCCAGCAGCGCGCCCTCGCAGACCGTCACCAGCGTGTGGCCGGGCCGAACCGCAGTGCGCAGCCACGCGATGATCTCCGCCTCCGCCCTGGCATCGGATGCCGGAGAATGTGGCGCTCCCGGGATGCGATCGGAAGAACCGGGCACCAGGACCACGGCGCCGTCCTCGACCGTCGCCGGCAGTGGATCCGCACCGCTCAGCGCCAGCCCGATCGAGCAACGGGTCGTGGCCTCCGGCGCCGTGTAGGATACGTCGAAGGCAATGCGGTCCTGGACGGCGCCCGCAACCCGCAACACCTCCAGCGGGCCGGCCAGGTCCAGCAGCAAGGCACGCGGTGGCAGCACGACCAGCACGGGAATGCGCCGCCGCTCGTTCATCATGCGGCGATCGGCAGCGCCGAGCCGGTCAGCGCCTCCGCCACCGTGACGATGCGGGCGAAGCGGCCGGCCAGCACCAGTTCCGTCCGGGCCTTGATGTCGGCCGCGCTATAACGCCGTCCGTCCGGATGGGTCATCGGGAAGGTCAACGTCGCCTCGGTGACGTAATCCACGGCCCAGCCGCGGTCTGAGGCGTGTCGGGTCGTCGTCTCGCAACATTGCTCGGTGCGGATGCCGGATACGATCAGCCGACGAATGCCGTGCTCCGTCAGCCAGACATCGAGGCCGCTGCCGACGAGGGCACTGTGCCTGCTCTTGTGGAACACTGCGTCGGGCTGGATGTCGATCGGCGCAAGCGTCCGGACATGGCCCGACTCGACCGAGAAATGTCCGGTCTGCGACGTGTGGAACACCTGCAGCACCGGCATTCCCTGCGAGACGGCACCGCCGATCAGCGTTTGCAGGTGCCCGGTGAACGGCGCGACATCCTCGTCGCTCCAGTAGGGCGCCTGGCGGAAGGATTCCTGGACATCGATGACCAGCAGGGCTGCGTCGGACATTTTCGGCCTCGGGCGGTGATAGGGAAACCGCAGCATGGGCCGATCGTCTAGTCTTGAAAAGCACCCTGAAAGCCAAGGTGCGGACGTTTCACGCCACTCCGGTTCCACTCAGGCGACGCTGTCGGGCAGGCTTGATCGACGAACTCAACAGGCCACGCGATCGCCGAAGCACTCGGCTCGGCAGGGCGCGCCCCATTGCTCGGGCAGCATCCCGAGGCACGGCATAGCGATCTCGGCTATGCCGTGCCTCGATTTCATTCCGCGGCCTGCTTGCGGGCCTCCTGGCCGTCGACCGACACGGACGCGACGGTCTTCAGGATCTGGGACGCGATTTGGTAGGGGTCCCCCTGGGAGTTGGGGCGTCGATCCTCGAGATAACCCTTGTAGCCGCTGTTGGCGAAACTATGGGGCACCCGGATCGACGCGCCGCGATCGGCGACGCCGTAGCTGAACTGGTGGATCGACTGCGTCTCGTGCTTGCCGGTCAGCCGCATGTGGTTGTCCGGCCCGTAGACCGCGATGTGATCTTCCCGCGCGGCCTCGAAGGCGGACATCAGCTTTTCGAAATAGGCCTTGCCACCCGTCTCACGCATATAGGCTGTCGAGAAATTGGCGTGCATGCCAGACCCGTTCCAGTCCGTGTCGCCCAGCGGCTTGCAATGGTATTCGATGTCGATGCCATATTTCTCGGTAAGCCGTTGCAGCAGGTAGCGGGCCATCCAGACTTCGTCAGCGGCCTTCTTCGAGCCCTTCCCGAAGATCTGGAACTCCCACTGGCCCTTCGCGACTTCGGCGTTGATGCCTTCGTGGTTGATGCCCGCCGCAAGGCAGGCGTCGAGATGTTCGTCGACGATCTTGCGGGCGACAGGTCCCACGTTGCTGTAGCCGACCCCCGTGTAATAGGGACCCTGCGGCGCGGGATAACCGGACTCGGGGAAACCGAGCGGCCGGCCGTCCTTGTACATGAAATATTCCTGTTCGAACCCGAACCAGGCGCCTGGATCGTCGAGGATCGTGGCGCGCTTGTTGGACGGGTGCGGGGTCTTGCCGTCCGGCATCATGACCTCGCACATGACGAGCGCGCCGTTCTTGCGCTCGCTGTCCGGATAGACCGCGACGGGCTTCAGCACGCAGTCCGAGCTTCGACCTTCCGCCTGCAGGGTCGAACTCCCGTCGAAGCCCCACAGCGGAAGCTGCTCCAGCGTCGGGAAGCTGGCGAACTCCTTGATCTGCGTCTTGCCGCGGAGGTTCGGGACCGGGGTGTAGCCGTCGAGCCAGATATATTCCAGCTTATATTTCGTCATCGCATTCCTCTCATCGGTTTGCTGGCGCGCGTCGAAAGCAGGCCCGAGTGGGATTTCGCCACTACCGACTAGGGTGGGCGTAGCATTTCCTATGCCAGCCTGCGGGCACTCACACCGGCCACGGGGGGCTCGCCTGTGCTCCAAGCGCGCCGGTCTTTTGGTCGGAGGTCGTGCCGCGGAAATGAGCGGACCGTAGCGACTCGGAGGCATTTCGTCCGTCAGACGTGCAGCTCTGCGACGCGGCGCGGCCGCGATGACGAAAGGCGCGGCACTCAAGGCCCAAAGATCGACCAGCCCATACGGACGGCCAGGCGCTCCAGCGCGATCCGACCGAGGTGGGAATTACCCGCCGCATCGAGGCCGGGCGACCAGACCGCGATGGAGGCCTTGCCGGGTGCGACCGCCAGGATGCCGCCGCCAACGCCGCTCTTGCCGGGCAGGCCGACCCGATAGGCGAACTCCCCGGATCCGTCGTAATGCCCGCAGGTCAGCATCAGCGCGTTGATGCGCCGCGCCCGCTCGGGCGGCACGACCGATAGCCCGGTCGAGGGATTGCGCCCACCGTGGGCGAGGTAGCGCGCCGCGAGAGCGAGCTGCCGGCACGACATGGCAATGGCGCAGTGGTGGAAATAGACGCCGAGCGTGAAGTCGACGGGGTTCTCGATCACGCCGAACGACTTCATGTAGTTGGCGAGCGCAGTGTTGCGGAACCCGGTGCGCTTTTCCGAAGCCGCCACCGCCCGATCGATCGTGATCGACGGATCCTCGGCGAGGAATTGCATGAACCTGAGGATTTCGCCCAGCGATTCGCGGGGTTGATGCCCCGAGACGATGACGTCCGTGACCGCGATCGCGCCCGCATTGATGAAGGGGTTGCGGGGCACGCCCCGCTCGCGCTCGAGCTGCACGATCGAGTTGAACGCGTTCCCCGAAGGCTCGCGGCCGACCCGCCGCCATAGCGCGTCGCCGATCATGCCGAGCGCCAGCGTCAGGGTGAAGACCTTGGAGATGCTCTGGATCGAAAACGGGACATCGCTGTCGCCGCCCGCGGCTACATGGCCGTCGGCATCGACCACCGCGATGCCGAAAGTGTGGGGGTCGACCCGGGCCAGTTCGGGAATGTAATGCGCGACCTCGCCCCGGTCGGTCCTCCCCGCCATCTCCTCGGCGATCTCTCTGACGACTAGAGCTAGATCGGGCACGGTGTCGCTGACCTCGGATCTGACGGGACACTGCGCTGCACGTCCCGGGCTCGGCCACGTCCGGCTGTTCACGCGGGCGGCCGTCTTGCGTTTCGCTTCTCCCGTCCTATCGTCGGCGTCAACAAAGGGTTCGCGACAGGCGGATGCCGGGGAGGGTGCCATGCGGGCGAGAACGAGCGAACCGAGCCGCCTCGGTCATGCGCGCCCCATCGAACGGGCCGACGGGGTGGTGCGGTTTCCCCCGGTCGAAGCCGGAGCCGCGCTGCCGACCCCGCCGCCGCCGAACTGGCCGGCCATCCCGTTCCGCGATGCGGAAGCGGAACTGACCCGGGCCGGCTCGCTCTACGCCGTGGAGACGATTGCGATCCGTGGCGTGCCGACCCGCATCTGGGCGCATGCGCCGCCCACGCTCCGGCATGTGTTCCTGACTGCGCGCTCCTTCGGCGACAGACCGTTCCTGGTCTACGGCGACGAACGCACCACGTTCGAGGGTTTCTCGCGCGCCACGGTGGCATTCGCTCATGCCTTGTTGGCGGCCGGCGTCGTCAAGGGTGACCGCGTCGCCATCGCCATGCGCAACCTTCCCGAATGGCCGGTCTGCTACTACGGGGCGCTGCTCGCGGGAGCCATCGCGGCGCCGCTCAACGCGTGGTGGACCGGTCCGGAACTCTCCTATGCGATCTTGGATGCGGGCGCCGCCGTCGCGATCGTCGATGGCGAGCGCCTGGACCGGTTGCGCCCGCATCTGGCGGACTGCCCGGCTCTGCAGCGTGTATTCGCAACGCGTTCCGTGACGCCCTTGGACGAGCCGCGGATGCGGCCGCTGGAAGAGGTCATCGGAACCGTTGCGGGCTGGGGCGACCTGCCTGACCGCGCGGTGCCGGAACTGACACTCGACCCCGAGGACGACGCCACGCTGTTCTACACCTCGGGCACGACTGGCCGGCCCAAGGGCGCCGTCGGATCGCACCGCGCTGCGGCCTCCACCGTCATGGCCTATGGCTATTCGGCGGCCCGGAGCTGCTTGCGCCGCGGCGCGCCCGTGCCGCAGCCCGACCTCGCTGGACCGCAGCGAGCCTCGCTGATCTCCATACCGCTGTTCCATGTCACCGGCTGCCATGCGACCCTAGGCAACGCACTATGGCGCGGCCAGAAGCTCGTGATGATGTACCGATGGGACGTGCATGACGCATTGGATCTGATCGAACGCGAGCGCTGCACCAGCGCGGGCGGTGTTCCGAGCATCGCCTGGGAACTCGTGGCGAGAGCCGGCGACCGCAGCCGGAACCTGTCGACCCTGGAGACCGTGACCTATGGCGGCGCGCCGGCGGCCGGCGACCTCGTGCGGGCCATCAAGGCGGCGTTTCCTCGCGCCAGCCCGGCGACGGGGTGGGGCATGACCGAAACCTCCGCCACCTTCACGCATCACATGGCTGAGGACTACGAGAACCGGCCGGAAAGCTGCGGGCCGCCGCTGCCGGTGTGCGAGGCCCGCATCGTCGATGCCGCAGGCGCGACGTTGCCGCCCGACACGGTCGGCGAACTCGTCGTCAAGGGACCCAATCTGGCGCGGGGCTACTGGCGCCGGCTGGATGCCGATGCCGAGACCTTCTCGGCCGGCTGGATGCGCACCGGAGACCTGGCGCGCATGGATGCGGAAGGCTTCGTCACTATCGTGGACCGCATCAAGGACATGCTGATCCGCGGCGGCGAGAACATCTACTGTGTCGAGGTCGAAAACGCGCTGTTCGAGCACCCGGCCGTCATCGACGCCGTCGTGCTGCCCATCCCTCACCCGACCCTCGGCGAGGAGCCCGGCGCCATCGTCACCTTGGCCGATGGGGCGACGGTGACCGAGGGCGGGATCCGCGCCTTCGTGGCGCAGCGGATCGCGGCGTTCAAAGTGCCGGTGCGGGTCGTGTTCTCGCCCGCCATGCTGCCGCGCAATCCGGCCGGCAAGATCCTTCGGGCCGAGTTGCTCGGCGCATTGTCGGAAGGCGCGGGGCTTCCGGCGCCGGAGGGCGGGGACCGTCGCGGAAGATCGGATCGGCCGGCTTCCCCGGGCGAGACCTCCGAAGCCTCACCGTGAGCTGTGCCGTAATTCGACCTCATTCGGGGGGCGAAACGAGGGCGGGAGATCCGCATGGTCCCGGTCCAACGGGCCGGGCCGCATTAACTCTCCGGAAACCAAGCGGGGTCGACTATGCCCGGCATCGACAGCTCGACCCGGCCGCCCGTCTTCGTGACCCCGCGGGCCGCGGCGGCAGGGCGGTACAATTCACGCTCGGGTCGTCGCAGCGTTCCGGTTCCGCGAAGGTCATGAAGTCTTTGGTCGTCGCGTGCGCTGGAGTGAAGCCGATACTGCGTGTCCTGTCCCTTCCGGACTCTGCCACATGGGGCATGGTCGTCGTGGTCGCCTTCGTCCTCGCCGGCTGCGCCACGCAACCCGTCCTCACGGCCGGCGGCCCTGGCGAGGGCCGGTACTTCGATCCGATCCTCGGCGTCTGGGCCAGTCCGCGCGTGGTCGACGACGGTCAGCCCGTCCCGCGCGGCGGCGGCGGCTATCTCGTTGGCCGGCCCTACACGATCGGCGGCCGTACCTTCATCCCCAACGCCAATCCCCAGGGTTATTCGGTGGTCGGCACGGCGTCCTGGTATGGTGACGCCTTCCACGGCCGTCGCACCGCGAACGGCGAGATCTTCGACAAGCGTTCCATTTCTGCGGCCCATCCCACCCTGCCGTTGCCGAGCTACGTGCGCGTCACCAATCTCAAAAACAGCCACTCGATGATCGTCAGGGTCAACGACCGCGGGCCTTATCACGGCGGGCGCGTCATGGACGTGTCGCAGCGGGTCGCCGAGGCGCTGGACTTCAAGGGCGAGGGCACGGCGCAGATTCGCGTGGAATATATCGGCCGGGCCAGCCTGGCCGGCTCGGACGATAGCAAGCTCACGGCCTCGCTCAGGACCGATGGCGGCCCGGCGCAGCTCGGCGGGGTCGCGGTGGCGGACCAGGCCGACGACACGGCGCCGCCAAGCGTGCCTGCAGCGCCTGCCCAGCCCCTCCCGCGGCAGGCGATCGTGCCGGTCGCGCGGACCGGCCGCTTCCGAGGCTTGGCCCTGCCGATCAACCCGCGGCAGGACCCGTGGACATCGCTTCGGAGTTCGGCGGTTTCTCCGGCGAGGCCCCAGGATTCCCGGTTCACCGCTCTTCCGGCGCCGCCCGTCCGCTCGGCCAGCCAGACCGCCCGGCGCCCGACGGCAACCGCGCCCTTACGGCCGCTCTTCGCTTCACCGGCGCCCTCCGATCCCGTAGCCGAGATCGGCTTCGCCGTGCCGCGGCGCCGGCCCGCCCTGGTGCAGGATCACGCGGCCGCAAGCGACGATGCGCGCTGAGGATGCCCGCAGGACGCGGCGCCATTCCCGTACGTGCCAGGGCTGGAAGGCCCTGACGACCGCTGGCAATCAAGCGGTGGCGAGCTAGAATGAGCGCGGAGCGGCCGGCGAGTCGGCCCTGGCGGAGGCGAGAGCGACCCGTGTCGACGACGATCCTGCGGTCGGTTCTGCTGACCGTTCTGTGCTGGTGCTTGGCCAAGGCTCCGGTAGGCGCGGCCGAGTCCTTCCAGACCACCGCGCCCTTTGCCCTGCTGATGGACGCCGACACGGGCAGCGTCCTGTTCGAGAAGAACGCCGACGGGATCATGGCGCCGGCCTCGACCACCAAGATCCTCACGGCCGAGATCACGTTCCGCGAGATCAAGGAGGGCCGTCTGAAGCTCGACGACACCTTCCTGGTGTCGGAGAATGCCTGGCGCAGCGGCGGCGCCAAATCCGGCGGATCGACCATGTTCCTGGTCGTGAACAGCCGCGTCTCGATCGCGGATCTGATCCAGGGCCTCGTCGTCCAGTCGGGCAACGATGCGGCGATCACGCTCGCCGAGGGCATCTCCGGCTCGGAGGACAGCTTCGCCGCGCTGATGAACCGTCGCGCCCGCGAGATCGGCATGACCCGGTCGATCTTCGCCAACCCTTGGGGCAGGGGTGACCCGAACCAGAAGGTGACGCCGCGCGACATGGCGCTGCTCGCCAATTACGTGATCCACACCTACCCGGACCTCTACCACTACTTCGGAGAGCGCGAGTTCACCTGGAACAAGGTGCGCCAGCTCAATCGCAACCCCCTGTTGACCATGAACATCGGGGCCGACGGGCTGAAGACGGGCGACATCGAGGAGAGCGGCTACGGTCTCGTGGGTTCCGCCGTGCAGAACGGGCAGAGACTCATCGTCGTGGTCAATGGATTGCGCACGGCCCGCGACCGGCAGAACGAGGCCTTCAAGCTCATCACCTGGGGGTTCCGTGCCTTCGAGCCCCGGGAACTCTATGCTGCCGATGAGACGGTCGGCACGGCCCGGGTTTTCGGGGGGTCCTCGACCGAGGTCCCGCTGGTGGCCGGCAAGCCCGTGAAGCTGCTCGTTCCGCGTGGCGCGGGCGAGAAGCTCTCGGGCAAGATCACCTATACGGGGCCTCTGTCGGCGCCGCTCGCCAAGGGCGCCCCGGTGGCGGTGCTGAAGATCCTCCGCGGCGGGACCGAGATTCTCGCGGTGCCGCTCCAGGCTGCCGAGGACGTGCCCGTGGGCTCACTCCCTCGACGCGCCCTCGATGCGGGTCTCGAACTCGGCGGCGCGGTCTTCCGCCAGAACTTCAGGCATCCGTGAGCGTCGGGGAGGCCGCAACTCGCCTCGGCGGCTTCATCACCTTCGAGGGCGGGGAGGGCACGGGCAAGTCCACCCAGGTCGGGCTCCTCGTCGAGCGCCTCCGGACGGCCGGCATCGCGGCCATCGCGACGCGCGAGCCCGGCGGGTCGCCGCTCGCGGAAAGGATCCGGGACGCCCTTCTCTCGGGGGCCGTCAAACCGCTCGGCCCCGTGGCCGAAGCCATGATGTTCTCGGCCGCGAGGCTCGACCATATCGCGGCCACGATCCGCCCGGCGCTGGAGCGCGGCACTTTCGTGGTCTGCGACCGCTTCATCGACTCGACCCGCGTGTATCAGGGCACCCTCGGCCAGGTCGACCCGGCTTTGCTGGCCGGACTCGAGCGGGTGGTGGTCGGTAGCGTGGTGCCGGATCTGACGCTGGTGCTCGACCTCGACACGGCCACAGGGCTCGCCCGGGCCCGCGCGCGCCGCGGTGGCGACGCCCCAGCCGATCGCTTCGAGCGGGAAGGGGACGGCTTTCACGACAAGCTGCGCCAGGGCTTCCTCGACAACGCCGAGCGGGACCCCGATCGCTGCCTCGTCCTCGATGCGTCGCGGCCGTCCGACGAACTGGCCAGGACCATCTGGCTCATCGTTCGGGCGCGTTTCCTGGCGCTGCGCGGTGCGACGCCGGGCCGGCCCGGCCCAGGGACCGACCCGGTATGAAGGTCGGGGAGGCCGCACCCGAGAGCGACAGGGCCGAAGGGGCGCCGCATCCGCGCGAGACCCAGCACCTGTTCGGGCAAGCGAGGGCCGAAGCCGAACTGCTTGCCAGCTTCCGCGCGCGGCGTCTGCACCATGCGTGGCTGCTCGGCGGCCCGGAAGGCGTCGGCAAGGCGACGCTTGCCTGGCGTTTCGCGCGCTTCCTCCTGGCCAATCCGGATCCTGGCTCGCAGGCCGTGTTCGACGCCACCGACCTGTCGGTGCCGGTCGATCATCCGGCATCGTCGAGCATCGCCTCCGGCGCCCCCGGCGATGTTGCGGTCCTGCGCCGTGCCTGGAACGAGAAGAGCGGCAAGTTCTACAGCGAGATCAGGGTGGACGAGGTGCGCCGCGCGTCCGGGCTGTTTCGGCAGGCCGCACGGGCCGGCGGGTACCGGATTTGTATTCTCGACAGTGCCGAGGACCTCAACCGCAACAGCGCCAACGCGCTGCTGAAGCTGATCGAGGAACCACCCTCCAGATCCTTGTTCCTGGTGATCGCGCATCATCCCGCTCAGGTCATGGCGACGCTGCGCTCGCGGTGCCGCCTGCTGACCCTTGAGCCGCTCGGCCTCGACGATGTGACCGCGGCACTGGCCGGGCTTGGACCGCCCTGGTCGACCGTCGAGCCCGACGTGCTCGAGCAAGCGGCGCGGCGGGCCTCCCATTCGGTCGGAAGGGCGCTCCATTTCCTCGGCGGCGACCGGCTGACGCTCGACCGCGACACGGCGCGGCTGCTCGCGCGCCTGCCCGCAGTTGACTGGCGCGAGTTGCACCGCCTGGCCGACCGGATCGGCACCGACGACGACGATTTCGAGCTTCTGGTCGGCGCCGTGCTGGATTGGCTGCACGGCCGGCTCGACGCCGGTGCCGGCCTCGACGGAACGGAAGGCCGCGATCCGCGCCGCCTTGCACCCCTGGCCGAGGTGTGGGAGAAGGTCCGCCGCTCGGCGCGCGACACGCTGGCCCTCAATCTCGACAAGAAATCCTTCCTGTTTTCGACATTCGCGGACCTCGCGCAGGCAACGCGCGCGCTTTGATCTCCGGCGGAAGACCATCCATGGCCCCGCGCCCAACGTTCTATGTCACCTCGGCCATTCCCTACGCCAACGGCGCCCCCCACATCGGCCACGCATACGAGCGGATCGCCACCGACGCGATCGCCCGCTTCAAGCGGCTCGACGGATATGACGTCCTGTGCGTGTCGGGGATGGACGAGCATGGGCAGAAGATGCAGCAGACGGCAATTCGGGACGGCCTGACCCCGCAGGCGCTGGCCGACCGTACGGCCGGACAGTTCCGTGCCATGAGCCGGCTCCTGAATGTGGAGACCGACGACATCGTCCGCACCACGCAGGCACGCCACCGCGATGCGGCCCAGGCGATCTGGCGGCGCATGGCCGAACGCGGCGACATCTACCTGTCGCGCTACCAGGGCTGGTACTCGGTCCGCGACGAGGCTTACCACGACGAGGCCGACCTCGTGCCTGGCCCCGACGGCACGCGCCTCGCCCCGACCGGCACGCCGGTCGAATGGGTCGAGGAGGAAAGCTGGTTCTTCAAGCTGTCCGCCTACGGCGACCGGCTGTTGGCCCATTATGCCGCGCATCCGGAGTTCGTCACTCCGGAGAAGTATCGCAACGAAGTCGCGAGCTTCGTGAGCCGCGGCCTGCGGGACCTGTCGATCAGCCGTACGACCTTCGATTGGGGCGTGCCGGTGCCGGGGGATGCGAAGCACGTCATGTACGTCTGGGTCGACGCCTTGACCAATTATCTGACCGGGACGGGTTTCCCGGACGCGGACGATCCGCGCGCTCGCTACTGGCCGGCCGATGCCCATGTGATCGGCAAGGACATCAGCCGCTTCCACGCCGTTTACTGGCCCGCCTTCCTCCTGTCGGCCGGGCTGCCGCTGCCGCGCCATGTCGTGGTGCACGGTTTTTTGTTCAACCGCGGCGAGAAGATGTCGAAGTCGGTCGGCAACGTCATCTCGCCCGCGACCCTGACCGAGCACTACGGCATCGACGCCCTGCGCTACTTCTTCCTGCGCGAGGTGCCGTTCGGCCAGGACGGCAACTATTCGCACGAGGCCATCGTGGGCCGGATCAACGCGGATCTGGCCAACGACCTGGGCAACCTCGCCCAGCGCTCGCTATCGATGATCGGCAAGAATTGCGGCGGCGCCGTGCCGGCGCCTGGCGCGTTCACGGCCGCCGATCGCGAGATGCTGGCCGAAGCCGATGCGCTGCTGGAGGGCGGTCGCGCCGCCATGGCGCAGTTCGCGCTGCACGACTACCTCGGCCAGGTTTGGCGCGTGGTTGGCGCCGCCAACCGTTACTTCACCGCCGAGGAGCCCTGGATCAAGCGCAAGACCGACCCAGCCCGCATGGCAACGGTTCTCTACGTCACGGCCGAGGTGCTGCGCGAGGTGGCCCTTCTCGTGCAGCCCGTCATGCCGGCCGCCATGGGCAAGCTGCTCGGCCTGCTGGGCATCGACGGCGGCGCGCGCAGTTTCGGCGAGTTCGGCCCCGAGCACCGCCTCGTGCCCGGCACGGCGCTGCCGGCGCCGAGCGTGATCTTCCCGCGTTATGTCGAGCCGGAGGCCGGCGGGCCGGCCGGAACGGCGGCGCCTTGATGCTCACGGACAGCCACTGCCACCTCGACTTTCCCGAGTTCGCGCCCGAACTCGATGCCGTGGTGGCGCGCGCCCGCGCGGCGGGCGTCGGCCGCATCATCACGATCTCGACCCGGGTGGCGCGCCAGGCCGATCTAGCGCGGATCGCCGAGCGCTTCGAGGATGTGTTCTTCACGGTCGGCACGCACCCGCATCAGGCCGCCGAAGAGCCGGACGTGCCCGCCGAGCGCCTCGTCGCGCTGTCCGGCCACCCCAAATGCGTCGGTATCGGCGAGGCGGGGCTCGACTACCACTACGATGAGGTGCCGCGCGACGTCGCGGCCCGCGTGTTCCGCACCCATATCGCGGCGGCGCGTGCGAGCGGCCTGCCGCTCGTCATCCACGCCCGGGAAGCCGACGACGATGTCGCGGCCATCCTGCGCGACGAGATGGGGCAGGGGGGCTTTTCCGGGGTGTTGCATTGCTTCACCTCGTCGCCGGCCCTGGCCGCCACGGGGCTGGAACTCGGCCTCTTTATCTCGTTCTCGGGCGTGGTGACGTTCAAGAACTCGGACGCGTTGCGCGGCATCGCCCGCGACGTGCCGCTCGACCGCATCCTGGTCGAGACCGATGCGCCCTTCCTGGCACCGGCACCGCATCGCGGGAAGCGCAACGAGCCCGCCTTCGTGGCCGAGACCGCGCGCGTGCTGGCCGAGATCAAGAGCCTGGACCCGGCTGCTTTCGCGGCAGCGACGAGCCGCAACGTGGACCGGCTGTTCGGCAAGCTGCCGCGCCGGGTGGCGGTCGCGGCATGACCGGCACCGGCGCAAGGGGTGCCGCCGATGGCGGCACCATCACGATCTTGGGATGTGGATCCTCGGGCGGCGTGCCGCGGGTCGGGCAGGGGTGGGGAGCCTGCGACCCAGCGGATCCGCGCAACGGCCGCCTGCGCTGCTCGATTCTGGTCGAACGCCGCGGCGCCTCGGGCGCCACGCGCGTCCTCGTCGACATGTCGCCCGACCTCCGCCAACAGTTGCTGTCCACCGGCGTTGACAGTCTCGACGCCGTGGTACTCACGCATGCCCATGCCGACCACACCCACGGCATCGACGACGTTCGGCCTCTGGTGCTGAACATGCGCCGGCGCATTCAGGTCCACATGGATACGGCAACATCGCGCGACGTCAGCGAGAAATTCGCCTATGTGTTCCGCACACTCCCGGGCAGTCTCTATCCTCCACTCCTCGACGAACGTCGGCTGACGGCCGGAGAAGCACAGGCCTTCGACGGGGCAGGCGGGTCGATCGTCATGCTGCCGTTCCGGCTCGACCATGGCGAGATCGACGCGCTGGGCCTGCGGGTCGGCGGTGTTGCGTACACGCCGGACCTCAACGGCATCCCGCCCGAGAGCGAGCGATTCCTCGAAGGTCTCGACCTGTGGATCATCGATGCCCTGCGCTACAGACCCCACCCCAGCCACTTCTCGGTCCGCGAGGCGCTGGACGCGATCGCCCGGTTCAAGCCGAGGCGGGCCGTGCTGACCAACCTGCACACCGACCTCGACTACGCGAAGCTCAGGGCAGAACTGCCGCCCGGCGTCGAGCCGGCCTATGACGGCATGGCCCTGCCCTTCGCCTCGTGACCGCGCCGGACCAGGGCGAGAATGGCGCCGTTCCGCCCGGCCACCTGCGCGAAATCGTGACGTCGCTCGAGATGTTCGCCTGCCCGCCTGGTGCCGTCCTGGCGCCGACGCTGCCTGAGGGGACCCGGGTCGACCTCGTGGTCAAGCCGAGCGTGGCCTTCTACCGGTTCCTCTACGCCACCGTGGGCGAGCCCTGGCTTTGGGGCGCGCGGCGGCGCTGGAGCGACGAAGCGATCGCCGAATGCGTTCAGCACCCCCGCAACGAACTCTGGCTGCTGGTCGTCGACGGTCAGCCGGCCGGCTTCGCCGAACTCGACCGCCGCGTCGCGGATGAAGTGGAACTCAGCTATTTCGGGCTCATGCCGGATTTCATCGGTCGCGGGCTGGGGCCCTTGCTGCTGCGCTTCGCCCTGCATGCAGCCTGGTTGGCCGACCCAAGGCGCGTGTGGGTTCACACTTGCGACCTCGACCACCCGGCCGCGCTGGGCCTCTACCGGCGGCAAGGCTTCGTGCCGTTCCGCACGCACCATGTCATCGTCATCGATCCCCGAGCGACCGGCCACATCCCGCGCCAGGTCCAGCCGCACAGGCCCATCGTTGAGCCGTGACGGCGCGGCTCATGGGGGCACTCGGGAAGGCTCGCGTCGCCGAGTAGCGCCGCAACGTCGGCCGCACCGGCTTCATGGGGTCACGCCGTATGACGGGCAGGATAGTACGGCGGGAAGCACAGACCGGGAATACGGCCTGTCCAGGCGCGAGCAGGATCAGGGCCTTGCACGCCGCTCGAGGGAGAAGCAATTGGGACAGCATCGCGACCTGCGTCACGGTCCACAAATTGCTATCAGCTTGGTCGACCCGAGCCTGGATCGGCTTCCCGGCTATATTGCGGCCTTGGAGGCGGGCTGGTCGCCCAATACGACCCGCAATGTCAGCCAAGAACAGCTCGCCGCCATCCGGCAGGACGCGGGAGAGTTCCTGCGCGACTTGGTGGAGCATGAAAATCGCATCGTGACGCTGGCGGATGGCAGCAGGGTTCCACGCCTTCCCGGCCGAGTGTTCTGGATTTGGGACGGCGCGTTCTGCGGCGCCATCAACCTTCGATTCGTCCCGGGTACACTCGACTTGCCGCCGCACGTCTCCGGCCATCTGGGCTATGCAGTCGTGCCGTGGAAGCGGACGCGCGGCTACGCCACGCAGGCGCTCGCCTTGCTGCTGCCGGTTGCGCGAGACCTCGGGCTCCCGCGCGTGCTGGTCACTTGTGACGCGAGCAACACCGCATCGTGCTGGATCGTCAAGACCAACGGCGGCATCGCCGCGGGCAGCACACCGGCTCCAGACCAACCCGGTGAGTGCAAGTTGCTGTTCTGGATCGACACCTCTTGATCGGCACCTCCAGTTGGGCACCTCGGCCTAAGCGCGTTCCCGGTCCGGACCGTGAACCGCGGCATCCTGCCCGTCTTGCGTGACCCCTTACCTGGCGAGAGGGAGCCCTGCGATGGTTCATGCCCTCAGCGGGCCTGCAGAGGCGGCTCCACGTCGTCGGGGATGGGATTGACGAAGGCGGTCTCGGCCAGCCGAGCGCGATGGTCGGCCTTGGCCTCCGCGATCAGGGCCGGATCGGCCAGGAGATCGGCGGCGGTCGACGCCATGATCATGGCGGCGTGGATCATGCCTTTGTGGGCGGCCGGCGTCTTGCCTTGTGCCACCACCTGCCATGAATGGCCCGGCGTGCCGATGGCGTGGGTGGCGCCGCGCATCTGGACCGTGGGAACCACCCAGCTCACGGTCCCGACATCGGTGGAGCCGACCGATGTGCCGTCACCGCTGCCGAGCGGCAGGATCGTGTCGCAGAGCGCCTGGCCCTTGCGCGGCAGGGCGCCGAACCGCTCGTAAGCCGCCCCTATGTCCTCGGGCGACAGGCTGTCCTGGATGCAGGTCGCAAAAGCATGGTCGGCCGTATCGAAGAGCGGCGGCCCGAGACGCTCGAGATGGGCCTGCATGAGCCGCTCCAAGGGCGGATTGCCGACGAGATTGGCGTCGCCGCTGAGCACCGCGGCCTCCATCCTGGTGCCGGTCATCAGGGCCGCCCCGACAGCGATGCGACGCACCCGACGGATGAGCGCGCGGAGCCGGGGCAGGTCGCGTTCACGGATGAGGTAGCGCACTGTCGCACGCGCCTGCACGACGTTGGGCGCCATACCTCCGGCATCGATCAGCGCATAGTGGATGCGCGCCGTCGGCGGCATGTGCTCTCGCAAATAGTTGACGCCCACATTCATGAGTTCGACCGCGTCGAGCGCACTGCGGCCAAGATGCGGTGCGGCAGCGGCATGAGCCGATCGGCCGAAGAACTGGAAGTCGATCTCGTTGCAGGCCAGCGACACGGGCTTGTTGACGCCCGCGAACGGGGCAGGGTGCCACGAGACCGCGGCATCGACGTCGTCGAAGACGCCGGCCCGCACCATGAAGCCTTTGGCCGAGCCGCCCTCCTCGGCCGGACAGCCGTAATAGCGGATCCGGCCAGGAAGGCCCGTGGCGGCCAGCCAGTCCTTGACGGCGGTGGCGGCCGCGAGCGATCCCGCGCCGAGCAGATTGTGACCGCAGCCGTGCCCGTTGCCGCCGCGCTCTACGGACTGCTCCCGGGCCGTGCCGGCCTGCTGGCTGAGGCCCGGCAGGGCATCAAACTCGCCCAAGACGGCGATCACCGGGCCGTCCTGCCCGGCCTCACCCATCACCGCGGTCGGTAATCCCGCCACGCCCATGGTGACGCGAAAACCCTCTCGGTCGAGGGCAGCGCGATGCGCCTCCGCGGAAGCCCATTCCGCGTAGTTCACTTCCGGCGTCTCCCAGACACGATCGCTGAGGGCCGTGAACAGGTCGGCTTTGGCCCGCACATGGCCCCAGACCGGGTGCTCGTTGCGGCTGGCGGCTCGGATGCGGGCAGGTGGGTTCTGCATCGTGGTCGCGGATCTCATCGGGCCAAGGGCGCACGTCGGAACCCGCATGATGCATGCGGCGTCGCGCCCGGCAAGACGGAGCGGGGCAGGGCGTCGAAGCCTCGACGGTAGGGTCCACCCCTGCCCCGATATCGGCACGACGAATGCGACCTGCAGGGCCTGGTTCAGGGTTTCGTAACCGATCCAGGGCAGGCTCAACGGGTCGCACGAAGCGGCGGCGACTCAGCGCTCACCAGATTACGGGCTGGCCTGCGCAACGTCCGGCGGCGCTATCGGGTGCCGGTGCCTAGCCCCAACTCCTCCTGCACGGCCACGTTCTTGGCGATGTTCCATAATATCGATTATGCGAATTAGCGCGGTTGAGGCCCGCCTCCAGGATGCGGACCTACTCCGGCTGCCAGCTTCGAACAGGTCGGCGCGCGGCGACCCACGCGGCCGCGACATGTCGGCCCACTGACCGCGAAGCTGTGCATCGCCGAGGTGGAGGGAGACGTTCCACTTCGGTCCGTCGGGCTGCCCGTGGAAGGACCGATGGAGGCTGGGCGGGCGCAACAGACGACGTCCGGCTCCTTGGTGGTCATTGCCGACGGGAGCAGCCTGGGCCGGGTGGTCGCCCTCGGATCGGCCACTAAGGCGGTTCAGTTCCGACCCGCCGCGCGCGCCGACACGCGCGCCAAGCGGTCCACGACCAAGCGAAACGCTTCCTCGGTGCGCGTTTCGTGCTTGAGACCCGAGCCGGCGGTGGCCAGGAACGCCGCAAAGCCGTCTGCACCGTCGAACGCCGTCAGATCTGCGCCCCCCTGCACTGCCTCGCGGCCGCGTCTCGCGAGCAGCGCGGCAAACTCCGCATCGAGTCGCGCTACATGGGCGGCGGTCAGCTCGGCGTCGAGTTCCAGCAGTTCCGCACCATGCGGGGTCGCGTTGAGAATGTGAAAGAAGCCCAGATCCTTGGCCAGCAGGGTCGCGGCGATATTCTCCGACAGTGGCGCATCGGGAACCCAGGCCGCCTCTGCCCGCGCAAGCGCCTCGTCGATCAGCAGCGCCGCCAGGGCTTCGAAGAGTGCGCGCTTTTCCGAAAAGCGAAGGTAAAGGGTCGCCCGCGCGATTCCTGCCTCGCGCGCAATGTCGGCCATGCTGGTGCGCTGGAAGCCGTGACGACCGAACAGCGTCAGCGCCGCATCGAGAACCCGCCTCAGGCCAGAATCGGACGGACTGGACATTTATCGGCCAATGTGTCTAGATCTGCACCTAGGAGAATCATTATGGTCGACTCGGAACGTGTACTGGTGACCGGCGGATCGGGGTATATCGCGAGCTTCTGTATCGCACAGCTCCTTCGTGAAGGCACAGAAGTGAGCACGACGGTTCGCAGTCTCACACGCGAGGCGGAGGTCCGCGCCGCGATCGGCAAGGTCGTGAAGGCCGACCACAGGCTCGCGGTCGTGGTTGCCGATCTCAACGCCGATGCCGGCTGGCCGGAGGCCTGCTCGGACTGCTCGGGCGTGCTGCACATCGCTTCACCCATCCCGTCGCGCAATCCGAAGAACGACGACGAACTGGTGCGGCCAGCACGCGACGGCGCGCTCCGGGTCCTCCAGGCGGCCCGCGACGCCGGCGTGAGGCGAGTCGTGATGACCTCGTCGACGGCTGCGGTGGCCTACGGCCATGGCGGACGATCGCAACCGTTTACCGAAGCTGACTGGTCCGACCCGGGCAACCGAACCGACAGCTCCGCCTACGAGCGGTCCAAGATGATCGCGGAGCGCGCCGCCTGGGACTGGCACTCTCGCGAAGGCGGTGCGCTGGAACTCGTGACGGTCTGCCCGGGCGCGGTGGTCGGTCCGGTGCTCGGCGGCGACTTCTCGGCTTCGCTCGACATCGTCAAGAAGCTGATCGACGGCTCCCTGCCCGGCCTGCCGCACTTTGGCTGGCCCCTGGCCGACGTGCGCGACATCGCCGACCTGCATGTCCGGGCGCTGCGCGCGCCGAACGCAGCCGGCCAGCGCTTCATCGGGGCTGGCCCGTTCTACTGGATGGAGGATATCGCGCGGGTGCTGCGCGAACGCGTGCCCGAGGTTGCGGGCAAGGTGCCCAAGCGCCGCCTGCCGGGTTGGCTCGTGCGGCTGTCCTCGGTCTTCGACCCGGTCGTGCGCGACCGACTGTTCGAACTGGATAAGGAACGGCCGGTCTCCGCAGACAAGGCGAAGCGAGAGCTCGGTTGGGCGCCGCGGAGCAACGACGAAGCAATCGCCAGCACGGCATTGAGCCTGCTCGCGGAAGGTATCGTCAAGCGTGCGGCGGTCTGATCATCGGTATTGCCGCAACGGCCGGAGAGCCTTGCCCCTGCCAGCTGCGGCGGCTGCACTCATCCGCCGCTGGGCGCACTCGTGAGCCTGAGCTGGCTAACAGTCGGTGAGATCAGCGGCCAGCAACCGCGAAGCGGTGCGTTTCGTCCATCGTCATTGCCGCCGCTCGCCTTCGAAGCGCCGACCTGAAGTGGGTGTGGAGTGAACGGTGTCGGAGATCGCCGTGATCCGAGTATTCCTGGGTCAGCCGCAGGTCATGACCCTTGTCGGCCTGTACGAATCCGCAAGAATGCCGCGGCGTGTGTAGATGCAAACCGGGCAGGCCGGCGCCGCCGGCCGCCGGGGCGATGCGATCGGCTACCACCTGCCGGGCGAGCAGCTGGCCGTGTTCGGAGATGAACGGCCGGCGCAGCGCGCCGATGCGGCCGGCCAGGCGGCGCTTGCAGCTTCGCGGTCACTGGGCCTCGCCTTGGGCGGCCCGACATTAGGGAGCGCGCGTTGCGAGCCGGACGGCGGTTTCGGCCCCAAAAGCCTCGATTTCACGCCAGAATAGCGGTGGCGAAGGGCTGCAAAATGCGGTAGCGTCCCGCCAGGATGTGGGTCGGGTACTCCGTACCTCGTCTTGACGGGACTCCCGAATGGGACCCGGTACGGTGTGCTGATTGCGTCGGTTCCGTGCTCTTCGGATGGACGCAGTGCCAGGGCGTGGCCGCTTTGGTCGGGGATTGGGACTAGAACGCCCTGCCACGATTGTACGCCAGAATCTGTGGCGCCCCGCTGCAGGTCGAGAGTGCGTGATCACACATGCGTCCGCATCGGGTCGGAGCCATGGTCACGAGGTACGGTGGTTGAAGGCAAAGACGAGCTGGCGACATGAGCAAAGGTAGAGATTTCCGGGGACCGAGGAAGCGGGGCTTCGACGATGACATGCCGTCATCCCCCTACGAATCCCGCCCGTCCCGCCCCGCGTCGCGGCCATTCGGGGGCGGTGCCCCGGGCGGCTTCGGCGGCGATATGATGGCCGCGCCTCCCGCCGGCCCCACCGTCGATGCTGTCGTGAAATGGTTCAAGGCCGATAAGGGTTTCGGCTTCGTCGAATTGTCGAACGGTGCCGGCGACGCCTTCCTGCATATCGGTGCCATACAGTCGGCCGGCTACGAGACGGTGCCTCCGGGCGCCAAGCTCAAGGTCATGGTCGGCAATGGAGCCAAGGGTGCCCAGGTCACTCGCGTGCTCGAGGTGGATACGGCAGGCGCCGTCGAGCGCGCGCCCCAGCGTTCCTTCGACAGCCCGCGCCAGCCGCGCCGCGCGCCCGACCCATCCACGGCCATCCAGGTGTCCGGCAAGGTCAAGTGGTTCGACGACACCAAGGGCTTCGGCTTCGTGTCGAGCGACGACGGCGGCAAGGACATTTTCGTGCATATCTCGATCCTGGGCCCGGCCGGGTTGTCCCATCTGGCCGAGGGCCAGCCCGTGTCCATGCGGGTTGTCGATACGCCCAAGGGGCGGGAGGCTCTCTCGATTTCCGTCGAGTGAGCCCATCGGCCTCGTGCTTGGCTGCGGCCGTGGCGAGAGCCTCGTTCTGTCGTTAGCCTATGCCCGCGGGTGCCTCCCGCGGGCATTTCCATGTCGACTCCGCTCCGGACTCAGGCCTCCTCTTCATGACGCCGTCTCGCGACATCGCCAGGCTCCTCGACATCATGGCGGCGCTGCGCCACCCCGAAACGGGCTGCTCCTGGGACCTGGCCCAGACCTTCTCGTCCATCGTTCCTTACACGATCGAGGAAACCTACGAGGTCGCGGAGGCCGTCGAGCGCGGCCATCGCGAGGATTTGCGAGAGGAACTCGGCGACCTTCTGCTCCAGGTGGTGTTCCAGGCCCGGATCGCCGAGGAGGAAGGCAGCTTCGATTTCGGCGGCGTGGTCCAGGCTATCACGACCAAGCTGGTCCACCGCCACCCGCATATCTTCGGTGAGAAGCGCGATCTCTCGCCCGATGAGGTGAGGGCGGCCTGGGCTGCGATCAAGCACCGGGAGAAGGCCGATCGGGCGGCCCGCGAACGGACCCGGCCCACGGATGCTGCGGGCCGCAAGGCGGAAGCCGAGCGGGGCGGCTCGGGGCTGTTGTCCGATGTGGGCGCAGGCCTCCCTCCCCTGCCCCGCGCCGTCAAGCTCCAGGCCAAAGCGGCCGGTGTCGGTTTCGACTGGAACGACCCCCGCGCCGTGCTGGCCAAGGTCCGGGAGGAAGCCGCAGAGGTCGAGGCAGCGCTCGATGATCCCCATGCCCTGGCCGACGAGATCGGCGATCTCCTCTTCGCGGTCGCCAATCTGGCCCGTCACGCCGGGGTAGATCCGGAAGCGGCGCTCCGTTCGACCAACCGGAAATTCGAGCGCCGCTTCAGCTATATCGAAACGGCATTGCAGGCCCGGGGCATCGAGCTCGGTGCCGCCGACCTCGACGCCATGGAGGCGCTGTGGCGCGAAGCCAAGGCCTTGGAGTATCGAACCGACAAACCGGGCTCGGACCTCCCTACCCTTGCCCCGGCGTGAGTTCAGCCTGGGGAAAACGGTTCTGCACGCGCTGCAGGCGCTCCGGCGGGACCCGCACCGTGAGATGGATCGTACCGTCCCCCTCGTCCACTCGGGACAGGATTTCGGTACTCTCGTAGAGCCAGTTCAGGGATTGCCCATCACTCGGCGCGAGGCGCAGCGCCAGTGAGGTGCTATGGGCGGCAAGTCGGGCTTCGATGCTGGCCAGGAGACCGTCGAGCCCATCGCCGGTCAGGGCCGATGCCACGACGGGTCGTTCATCCGGCCGCCGATGAGCCGCGGCGTCGAGCGTCGCCTGCAGCCTGTCGACATCGAGCAGGTCCGACTTGTTCCAAACCTCGACAACCCGCCCACGGTCTTCCGCATCGACCTCGAGCTCGTGCAGGATGGCCACCACGTCGGCGCCTTGCGCCTGCGTGTCCTCGTGGGCGACGTCGCGGACATGCAGGATCACATCGGCCGACACGACCTCTTCCAAAGTGGCCCGAAAGGCCGAAATCAGCATGGTGGGCAGGTCCGAGATGAAACCCACCGTATCGGACAGGATCACCTTGCCGCCATGCGGCAGCTTGAGGAGCCGCATGGTCGGATCGAGAGTCGCGAAGACCATGTCGTCGGCGAGGACCGCCGAGCGTGTCAGACGGTTGAACAGTGTCGACTTGCCAGCATTGGTGTAGCCGACCAAGGCGACGGTCGGGAAAGGGACGTCGACCCGGGTCTTGCGGTTGGTGGCGCGTGTCTGCTTGACATGGTCGAGGTCGCGCTCGATGCGCGCCATGCGCTCCTCGATGAGGCGCCGGTCCGTCTCGATTTGCGTTTCGCCGGGGCCACCCAGGAAGCCGAAGCCACCGCGCTGCCGCTCGAGATGGGTCCAGGATCTGACGAGACGAGACTTCTGATAGGCGAGATGCGCAAGTTCGACTTGGAGCGTGCCTTCCTTCGTACGGGCGCGCCGCCCGAAGATCTCGAGGATGAGGCCGGTCCGGTCGATGACCTTGGCGCCCCAGGCCTTCTCGAGATTACGTTGCTGCACTGGCGACAGCGCGCAGTCCATCACGACGAGCCCGATGTCGAGTTGTTCGCAGAGTTCCGCCAGTTCCTCGACCTTGCCCTTGCCCAGAAATGTCGCGGGTCTCACGGCGCCAAGATGGATCACGATGCGGTCGCGGATGTCGAGATGGATCGCATCACCGAGGGCCCCGGCCTCGGCGATGCGAGCCTCGGGCGAGCGTCCCTCCCGCTGACGCGGCGTCCTGCCGGCCGGGTAAGGGCCGACGACTAAGGTCCGCGTTGCCTCTGCGGCCGTTTTCTCGACGACGTCGATTCCGTTCTTGTCGGTCGCCTTCAATCGTCCCACCAAGTGAACTGATGACCCGCGAAGCGCACGGTCAACGACGCTCGACCGAGGCCGGAGCCGGAGGCGTCTCTTCGGGCGATTCGAACATCTGGATGGGTTGTCCCGGCATCACGGTCGATATGGCGTGCTTGTAGACGAGCTGCGAGTGGCCATCGCGTCGCAGCAGCACGCAGAAATTGTCGAACCACGTCACCACGCCCTGCAGCTTCACCCCATTGACCAGGAAGATGGTCAGGGGGACCTTGTTCTTCCGCACGTAGTTCAGAAACGTGTCTTGAAGGTTTTGTGTTCGTTCAGCCGCCATGGTCCTGTCCACTACTCGTCGCCGCCTGTTCGCGGTCTTGATGCTACGGTCCGACCGGCTTTAGCCCGCTTGGCCTCACCTCGACGGGTCAGGTCAAAGCGTCCCGACGACCATCATCGCCGTACCACTTGCGGCTCCCGGGGAACCGGTCGACCGGAAGCGTGCCGCCCGTTCGAGCCGAACCGCCTGCATCCCGGGGCATTAGAGGCAGAGACAATGCGAAGTCGCAAGACAAACTTGGCGCCCGCCCATCGAGCGAAGCCGGATGGATCGCGTCATGGATCGGTTCCCCCCGTCCAGCGGCGGTGCGGGCGCCACTGCGTCGGAGCGGGCTTCGGGAGCCGCACCGGGCCGATCAATCGATGCCGAGCGACTTCAGCTTGCGGTGCAGCGCCGAACGTTCCATCCCGATGAATTCGGCCGTGCGTGAGATATTGCCGCCGAAGCGGCTGATCTGGGCGACAAGGTACTCCCGCTCGAAGACCTCGCGGGCTTCGCGCAGCGGCAGGCTCATCAGCTTCTCCCCCCCTGCCCCGTTGGGCGTGGCCGGCACCAGGGTGCCGATCTCGGACGGGAGCATGTCGGCCGTGATCTCGGAGTCTGGATCTCCCGCAGCCAGGATCATCAGACGCTCGACGTTGTTGCGCAACTGGCGGATATTGCCGGGCCAGTCGTGCGACTGAAGCACCGCCATGGCATCGATGCCGATCTTGCGACGCGGCAGCCCCGTGTTGGCCGACACCTGCTCCATGAAGAATGCGATCAGTTCGGGGATGTCGTCCCGCCGTTCCGAAAGCGCCGGCACCCGGATCGGCACCACGGCCAGACGGTGGAACAGGTCTTCGCGAAACACTCCCTCGGCGATGGCGGCCGGTAGGTCGCGGCTTGTCGACGATATGATCCTGACGTCGACATGCACCCGCGACGTGCCGCCCACGCGCTGGAAGTTCTGGTCGACCAGCACGCGGAGGATCCTGCTCTGCGTTTCCCGCGGCATGTCGGCGACTTCGTCGATGAACAGCGTTCCGCCATGCGCCTCCTCGAGGGCGCCGATCTTCCGGCTTCGACCGTCGGTCCCCTCGACGCCGAAAAGCTCCGCCTCCATCATCTCGGGCAGCATGGTGGCGGCGTTGATGATCACGAAAGGCGAAGCGGCGCGGCTGGAGCCGTGGTGGATCATGCGGGCCGTCAGCTCTTTGCCGGTGCCGGGCGCGCCGGCGATCAAGACCCGCGAATTGGCCGGACCCACTTTGTCGATCACCTGCCGGAGCTGGTTGGCGCTGGTCGAGCGGCCGACCACCCGGTCGGTCGTGAGCGCCCGGACCTTCAACTCGACATTCTCGCGCCTCAGACGGGACGCCTCCAGCGCCCGATCCGCCACGAGAACGAGCCGGTCGGCCTTGAACGGCTTCTCGATGAAATCGTAAGCACCGAGCTTGATGGCCGAGACCGCCGTCTCGATGTTGCCGTGGCCCGAGATCATGACCACGGGCAGCGTCGGATGCTGAGCCTTGATGATCTCCAGGATTTGCAGGCCGTCGAGGCGCGAGCCCTGGAGCCAGATGTCGAGAAACATCAGATGGGGCCGCCGCGCCGCCACCAGGGCCAGAGCGTCGTCGGCATCCTTGGCGGTCCGGGTGCCGTGCCCCTCATCCGACAGGATTCCGGACACGAGTTCGCGGATGTCGGCTTCGTCGTCAACGATCAGGATGTCGGTTGCCATTGACGTTCTCAGGCTTTCTCGACGACCGTGGCGCTCGCTCGAGTGACCTCGTGCGGAGCGGCGACCTCGATGGGAAAATGCAAGCGCACGTGCGCGCCGGAGTGGCCTACGGCATCCAACAACTCGATGCCGCCGCCGTGGTCTTCGAGGATCTTGGACACGATCGCCAGTCCCAGTCCCGTGCCTTCGCTTCTCGTCGTCATGTAGGGTTCGAGGAGACGTTGCCGGTTCTCCGGCGGAAAGCCCTTGCCGTTGTCGATCACGTCGATGACGGCCTGCCCGTCGGCGGTACCGGCAAGCGTTATGGTGATGCGGCCCGGATCGCGAGCCTCCGGTGGCTCCGCTGCAACCCTGGCCGCGACGCCTTCGGCTGCATTCTTGACGATGTTGGTCAAGGCCTGGGACAGGAGGCGCCGATCGAAGCGGACCACCAGCGGCTTCGACGGCAGCTCTTCGACGAGCGCGATGTCGGGGTGGCCGACCCGCATCAGGAACACTGCTTGCCTGACACATTGCGCGAGATCGTCCTCGGCCAACATGGCCTTGGGCATGCGGGCGAAGGACGAGAATTCATCGACCATGCGCTTCATGTCGTCGACCTGGCGGATGATCGTATCGGTGCACTGGTCGAAGACGTCGCGACCCTCGGTGATGACGCGGCTGTAGCGGCGCTTCAGCCGCTCGGCCGAGAGCTGGATCGGGGTCAGCGGATTCTTGATCTCGTGGGCGATACGCCGGGCGACGTCCGCCCAGGCCGAAGTCCGCTGGGCCGTGACAAGATCCGTGATGTCGTCGAGCGTGACGACATTGTTGCGTTCGGCTTTCGCGGACAGCTCGCTCGTTACGCGAACGTTGAAATTGCGCTCGCGATTGCCGCGGCTCAGAGTGATGTGACCCTGCTGCAATCGCTGTCGCCCGGCCTTCGTCTCGGACAGGATGGGTCCGAGTTCCGGCAGCACGGCCGTGAGGGAACGTCCGATCGCCGAGCCGTCGGACGGCGACGACTGGTCGAGCAATTTCTGCGCGGACGGGTTGAGGACCGTCACGTTGCCCTTGGCGTCGACGCCGATGACGGCGGCCGGCACGCCCGAAAGCACCGCTTCAGTGAACAGGCGCCGCTCGTCGATCGTCTCGCGCGCCGCGATGAGCCGGTTCTGCTGCACCCGCAGGTCGGAAATCATCTTGTTGAAGGTCTCCCCGAGCCGGGCAAGATCGCCCTCGGAGCGGCGGATCGGAACCTGAACGTAGAGGTTGCCGGACGACACCTGATCGGTGGCGTTGATGAGCCGGCGGATGGGTGCCACGAGGACGTTGGCGAAGGACAGGCCGAGCCAGACGGCGGACAAGAGCAGGATCAGCGCCAGTAGGCTATACATGACGATGAAGGCGATCTGGATCCGTCCCCGATAGGCGTCGAACAGTTTGAAGAGCTGGGTGAGGTCCTCGGCGTGCTGCTGAAACGCGATGGTGAACGGATCGAGCGGACGTCCGACATAGAGAAAACTATCACTGAACGTCGGCATGAAACGGAGCACCACGAAGCTGCGGCCGCCGTCCAGGCGGAAGCAGACCTGCTCTCCCGTCCGTGCGCCGGCGAGGTCGGCGGCGCTGGGCTTGACCACCTGTGCGGGCTGTCCGGTATCGACTCGCTCCGTGATCTTGCCCCCGGCATCCATGATGACGGCCGTGGTGAAACCGAGCGAGTGCACGCGTGAATCGAAATAGTTCTGGAAAAAATTCCGGTCGGTATATCCGACCCGCGCCCGTTCGAGGTCGGAAGCCGTGAGGTCGGCGTCACGCTGCAGCGAATCGCATTGTTTGGAGCGGATCAGTTTACCCGCATCCTTTGTCTCGGCGATGAAACGCCCCACGTCGTCGACGAATGCGGGGTAGAGGCCGCGATCGAGCGCGACGGCACCCACCACGGCCATGATGATGGCCGGGACCGCGGCCGTGATCGAGAACAGAACCACGATATAGGCGTGAAGACGCGCACCCGCCTGCTTGGCCCGCCATGCGGCCAGCAGCTTGAAGGCTTCGAGGCCAACGAGCAGGAACAGAACGCAGGCGATGACGCCGTCGGCGATGAACACGTCCAGCACCACGGGATCCGTGGGGAACAGCGGTGTGTAGCCGGTGAAGACCGCGAAGCTTGCCAGGGCCGAGACCAGCGCGAGCCCGACCAGGAGCGGAGCAACCTTGAGGCTGAAGCGTCGGTCGGATCGCCGGATCGGCAGCTGCTCCGATGCGTCCTTGCCTGTCTGATCCGTCAAGCGCATCCATCCAAGACGACGACCGGCTTCGACGGACGCCGCATCCCTGCGGGCCCGCTGCTTGGTGCGATGCCCGTTGTATTTATACAGCAGTGTTGCCGGATTGCGACAAAATCAGGGCGATGCCTAGCCCTTCCCCCCGAAGATGTCGGAGGCGGACCTCAGCGCGGCATGCGCATCAGCTTGATGTCGAGCTCGCGCACCTTCTTGCGCAGGGTATTGCGGTTCAATCCTAACATCTCGGCCGCTTTGATCTGATTGCCACGCGTTGCAGCCAGGGCGGCCGACACCAGGGGCACTTCGAGTTCGCGCAGGACCCGGTGATAGAGGCCGGGGGGCGGCAGATCCTCGCCATGCCGGGCGAAGAGATCGGCTAGGTGACGCTCCACTGCCCCCGTCAGTCCGCCTTCCTCGGCCATGGCGGAGAGGTCAGGCTTGTCGCCCAGAGTTCCGGCCCCGGCCTCGGAACCCGGTACGGCCATCGGGTTCGGTCGGTTCAGTCCGAGTTCCGCCTCGACCAGCGGCGCCGTGATGACCTCCTGCGGATAGAGCGCAGCGAGACGGCGCACCAGGTTTTCGAGTTCGCGGACGTTGCCGGGCCAACGATAGCGCTTCAGCCGGTCGTGGGCACTCGTGTCCATGTGCTTCAGCGGCAACCCTTCGGCCGCCGCGACGGTGAAGAAGTGACGGGCGAGATGCGGGATGTCCTCGGTCCGCTCGCGTAACGGCGGCAGCCGGATCGGCACCACGTTCAGCCGGAAGAACAGATCCTCCCGAAACAGGCCCTGCTGAATAGTGACCCGCAGGTCCTTGTTGGTGGCTGCCACGATGCGGACGTTGGTCTTGATCGGCGTGCGGCCGCCCACCGTCGTGTACTCGGCCTGCTGGAGCACCCGCAGCAGACGTGTCTGGGCCTCCATCGGCATGTCACCGATCTCATCGAGGAACAGCGTGCCGCCTTCGGCCTGTTCGAACCGGCCGGCCGAGCGCGTGTTGGCGCCCGTAAATGCTCCCTTCTCGTGGCCGAACAATTCGCTCTCGATCAGATCGCGCGGAATAGCCGCCATGTTGATGGCCACGAACGGCCCGGATTTCCGCTTGCCGTAATCGTGCAGCGCGCGCGCCACCAGTTCCTTGCCGGTGCCGGACTCGCCCGAGATCATGACGGTCAGGTCGGTCTGCATCAGCCGGGCCAGCGTCCGATAGATCTCCTGCATGGCGGGCGAACGGCCGATCAGCGGCATGCTGTCGAGCTCCTCGTCGCGGACGGCCTCGCGCTGGCGGGGTTCCGCCATGGCCCGGCCCACGATGGCGACCAGCTCTTTCAGGTCGAAGGGCTTCGGCAGGTAATCATAGGCGCCGCGCTCCGATGCCTTGATGGCCGTCATGAAAGTGTTCTGGGCGCTCATGACGATGATGGGCAGGTCGGGGCGGAGCTTCTTGATCCGCGGCAGCAGCTCGAACGCGTTCTCGTCCGGCATGACGACGTCGGTGATGACGAGGTCCCCGTCGCCGGCCTGTACCCAGCGCCATAGCGAAGCGGCGGTGCCGGTCGTTCGCACGTCGTAGCCGGCCCGCGCCAACGCCTGGCTGACGACCGTGCGGATAGCGGTGTCGTCGTCGGCAACGAGGATGTGGCCGTTCATCGCCGTATGTTCCTTCACTCTGGGCGTCCGACCCTCAAGGCGTCGTGCCGCCGCGTCCGTCTCGCGCCGCGAACATGGGGAGGAGGACCCGGAAGGTGGTTCGGCGCGGATGAGATTCGCATTCCACCGTGCCGCCGTGGTCGCCGATCACCTTCGCGACCAAAGCAAGTCCAAGGCCAGTTCCGGACGATTTCGTCGTGACGAAAGGGTCGAACAGATGGGCCGCGATGTCGGACGGCACGCCGGGACCATTGTCGCGCACGCAGAATTCCAGCGGGAGGCTGACCGGCGTCGCGGAGCCGGGGGTTCGCAGACGGACACCGGGCCGGAAAGCCGTCGTCAGTTCGATCGTGCCGTCGATCGTATCGGGCCCGAGCGCCTCCGCGGCGTTCTTCACCAGGTTGAGGAACACCTGGACCAGCTGGTCGCGATTGCCGAAAACCGGTGGCAGCGACGGGTCGTAGGTCTCGGCGAAGCGGATATGACGCGCGAAGCCCGCGAGGGCGATGCGCTTCACGTGGTCGAGCACGGCGTGGATGTTGACGCTCTCGCGCTCGATCGGCCGAAGGTCGGAAAAGGCTTCCATGCGGTCGACCAGCTTGACGATGCGATCGGTCTCCTCGCAGATCAGCTGGGTGAGCGCCCGATCCTCGTCTCCAACCACCGTTTCCAGCAACTGAGCGGCGCCGCGGATACCGGATAAAGGGTTCTTGATCTCGTGGGCCAGCATGGCCGCAAGAGCAGAAACTGAGCGCGCTGCCCCGCGATGCGTCAGCTGCCTGTCGAACTTATCGGCAATCGATCGTTCCTGCAGCAGAAGCACCGTTCGACCCTTGGACTCGTTCATGGGGCTCACGTGGATATCGACCACGCGGTCGGGCCCCAGTTTTGGATTGCCGAGGTCGACGCGGTACTCGTTCAGCGCAGCACCACGGCTCATGGCCTGCTGGAGCAGCGCCAGGAGCGGGGACGCGAAGGGGACGATCTCGGCCAGGCGATGACGCTTCAGCATGGCCCGGCTCATGTCGAAGAAGGATTCCGCCGCGGCGTTCGCCTCCGCGATCGAACCGTCGTCCTCCACGACCAGCACGGCATGGGGCAGCAGGTTCATGACGTCGCTCGCCTGGTCGAACCCGCCGTCGCGAATCGGCGCCTTGCGCAGACCGTCTGCGATCGATGTCATGCCGCGGCTCTCAAGCCGGGAAGGTCGAAGAGTTGGATCAGCATGCGTCGCGTCGCGGCAGGATCGTCGCTCGTCGCCATCCTGGCACGGAGGTCCGCGCCGACAGCGAGGTCACGAGCGGAGCCGAACGGGGCTGAATCCTCCGCAAGATGGTCCGCATAGGCGCACAGGTGCTTGCGAGCATGCCGGTTGCCCTTAGCCGGACCGAACAGCGACAGCAGGGTGTCGTAATGCTCCAGCGCCGCCTCGCGCCGTTGCACCCGGCTCGGAGCCGGTCGGAGGCTGCCGTCGCGCAGGAAGGACGCGATCTGGCCGACCAGCCAGGGGCGGCCCACGGCAGCTCGGCCGATCATCACGGCATCGGCGCCCGAAAACCTCAGCATGGCGGCAGCGTCCCCGGGTGAGGAACAGTCGCCATTGACCACCACCGGGATCGACACGGCCCGTTTCACTGCCGCCACCGCGGCCCAGTCGGCGCGGCCCGTATAAAACTGGTTGCGGGTGCGCCCATGCACCGTGACCATAGCCACGCCCTCGGCCTCGGCCCTCCTGGCCAGATCGGGCGCGTTCAAGCAATCCTGATCCCACCCGAGCCGCATCTTCACGGTCACGGGCACTGTTACGGCCGCGATGGTGGCGGCGATCAAGCGCGTGGCGGCGTCGAGGTCGCGCATCAGGGCCGACCCGGCGAGCCCACCCGTCACTTTTTTTGCGGGGCAGCCCATGTTGATGTCGATGGCGATCGCGCCGGCGGCCTCCGCCGCCCGGGCGCCTTCGGCCAGCGACTCGGCCCGGCAACCGGCGATCTGGACGACGTGCGGCTTGAGGCCGGCGCCCGCGGCCCTGAGGAGACTTTCGGTCTCGCCGCGGGCCAGTTGATCGCCCACCACCATCTCCGAGATCGTCAAGGAGGCGCCGAAGCGCTGCGCCGCGCGCCGCATCCCGAGGTCGGTGACGCCTGCCATCGGGGCCAGGAACGCGCGACCCGTCAGTGTCCGGTCACCGAGGCGTATCGGCGCCGGGCTCGGCACCGGAGGTCGCCCGGTCGAGCCCGAAATCGAATCGTACAGCATGAACTCCCTGCATCCCGAGGTGTCCGGCGGATTGCACCGTAGCGCCGGCCCGATGCGGCAGGCGCATGACGCGCCCTACCTCTGCCCCACCGCCAGCCGAATTGCGGCCTCGCTGCCGCTTTTCGAGCCATCCGACGTTGTGCCCGCATCTTAATCGTCCGTACCGGGACGGCAAGGGTGCCGGGCCGAACTGCTGGCTGCAGCGCCGTTTGACGCGACGCTGAAAACACGGGAAAGGAGGGCAGCCGAGGAGCCTCAGAGGTCGATGTTGGGACGTTACCATGTGCTGGTCGTGGCCGCAGGACGCGGGTCCCGGGCGGGCATCGGCTTGCCGAAGCAGTTCCGGACGCTGGCAGGCCGGCCATTGATCGCCCGCACGCTCCAGGTCTTCCTCGAACGCGAGGATGTCGGCGCCGTGGTCACGGTCATCAACGAGGACGATCGCGAGCTTTTCACCGAAGCCGTCGAGGGGCTCGATCCGACCATCAGGGCGCGTCTCAGTCCGCCCGCAATGGGCGGAGCGACCCGGCAGGACAGTGTACGGGCCGGGCTTGAAGCCCTGGTCGAACGTGGCGCCGACGATGATGACGTCGTGCTGATCCATGACGGCGCCCGCCCCTTCGTGTCCGAGGCGCTCGTCACCAGGGCCCTCGAACGAGGGCGGATGTCGGGGGCCGCTGTCCCCGGCTGCCCGGTCTTCGACACGGTCAAGACGATCGACGGCGGCGGACGGATCACGGGCACTCCGGATCGTCCGAGCCTCCGGGCCGTGCAAACGCCGCAGGCCTTCCGCTTGGATCTGATTCGCAGCGCCCATGGGCGGGCCAGGGAACAGGGCCGGCAGGACCTCACGGACGACGCCGCGGTAGCCGAGTTCGCCGGCCATGCCGTCACCGTGTTTGACGGAGATCCCGGGAACATGAAAGTCACCACTTCGGCGGACTTCCAAGCGGCGGAACTCCGAATGTCGGCAGCGCTCGGAGACATCAGGACGGGCCAGGGGTTCGACGTCCACTCCTTCACGGACGGCGACCACGTCTGGCTCGGCGGAATCCGCATTCCGCACGACCGCAGGCTTTCGGGTCATTCCGATGCCGACGTTGTGCTGCACGCTCTCACCGACGCGCTCCTCGGCGCGATCGGAGATGGCGATATCGGGTCCCACTTTCCGCCCACTGAGACCCGCTGGAAGGGCGCATCATCGGACATCTTCCTGCGCCACGCCGTGAAGCTCGTCGAGGCGCGAGGGGGTGCCATCGCGAGCCTCAACGCGACCGTCGTGTGCGAGATGCCCAAGGTGGGGCCGCACCGCGAGGCCATGCGGGCCAGGATCGCCGAGATCGCCGGCATCGCCCCGGACCGGGTCGGCGTGACCGCAACCACCTCGGAGCGCATGGGCTTCACGGGCCGCGGCGAGGGCATCGTGGCCTGGGGTCTCGCCACGATCCGGCTGCCCCAAGCACCCGGTTGATCCGGGCCATGTTCTCGGAGACCCTGCTCGCCCGCGCTACGCGGCTCCTCGAAGTTTGCCGAGGTCAGCATCTTGTCCTCGCCACTGCGGAGTCCTGCACCGGTGGCCTCGTGGCGGCCCTGCTGACCGAGGTTCCCGGCTCGTCGGCAGTGGTCGACAGGGGGTTCGTGACCTACTCCAACGACGCAAAGAGCGAGATGCTCGGCGTGTCTCCGGCCTTGATCGCGGCCGAAGGTGCGGTCTCGGAAGCCGTCGCCAGGGCGATGGCGGCCGGCGTGCTGCGCAACACGCGCGCTGACATCGCGGTCTCGGTCACCGGCATCGCCGGACCGGGCGGAGGCACGGCGTCCAAACCCGTCGGGCTCGTCCACTTCGCCTGCGCCCGGCGCGACCGTGACAGCGTCGCCGTCGCATGCCGCTTCGGAAACCTCGGGCGCCGCGGCATCAGGCTAGCCGCGGTGATGCAGGCCCTGGAGCTGATCGAGCGCGCGACCGCTCCGGCGTGATCCCTTAGCCGTAGACCTCATCGGCCCGATGCTCGAAGGCCTCGGCGAAGCGACGGAACGCACCCTCGAACATCGACCCCATCAGCAGGCCCAGCATGCGGCTCCTGAATTCGTAGGTGATGAAGAACTCGACGGTAGAACCGTTCGAGCCATCCCCAGGCGGCCGGTCGCGAAACGTCCAACGATTTTCGAGCGAACGAAAGGGGCCGTCGATATATTCGGCCAGGATGATCTGATGGGCATGGTCGAGCGTCACGCGGCTCGTGAAACTCTCCCGGACCGCCTTGTAGCCGACCGTCATGTCGGCCACCAGCACCTCCTCGCCGCCCGGGAGTTCGGACCGGCGGCGCACCACCAGAGCCTGACAAAGGGGTAGGAAGCCGGGGTACTTCTCGACGTCCGCCACGAGGTCGAACATCTTGGTGGCCGGATGGGAAACGTTGCGGGACGTACGGAACGACGGCATGGCAGGGTCACGAGCGCTTTAGGTGGGACGCGCGGCGGCAGGCTGCCGGCCCCGGATCGGGATGGCTCCCATATGGTATTACACGCGCCCTGCACCAGCGCCCACCGGCATCCGGCTGCAAGCGGCGTTGCCGCATCGGTGACGCGCGCCCGCAGGGCAGCTGCGACGGAGATTGGGGTTTCGTTAACCCTAACGGCTTATCAATGATCCACGTCTTTCACGCCCCGACTTCGGTCGCGGCCTCACGTTGGGCCATTTCATGCGCCGCTTCGCCCTCGCCCTCAGTCTCGCCGGCGCCGTATCGCTCGCGGGCTGTGCGAATCCGATCTATCGCACCGACGTCTTCCGGGCCCAGCTCACAGCTCCTTACACTCTGGCCAGCGGCGATCGCATCCGCGTCATCGTGTTCGGTCAGGACGCCCTGTCGAACTCCTACGCGATCAATGGGTCCGGCATGGTTTCCATGCCGCTGATCGGCGACGTCCCGGTTGGCGCCTTGACCACGCCCGATGCCCAGCACGCCATCGAGGGCAAACTTCGCAACGGCTTCCTGCGGGATCCGCATGTGGCCATCGAAGTCGAAGCCTACCGTCCGTTCTTCGTTCTGGGCGAAATCACCACCGCCGGTCAATACCCCTTCATCAACGGCATGACGGTGCAGAAGGCCATCGCGGTGGCGGGCGGCTTCGGGCCCAGGGCCGACCGCGGCTCGGCCAATATCACGCGCATGATCAACGGTGTACAGGTCACGGCTCGCGTCCCCCTCGCCTATCCGGTGCGGCCCGGCGATACTATCAACGTGGAAGAACGCTTCTTTTAGGTTTGCGGGCCATGGTGAGCCGTCGCTTCAGCGAGGCTCACCATGGCCGACCAGGTCAAACAGGACCACCATCCGCTCCGGATCATCCACATCCTGCGCGCTCCCCTGGGCGGCCTGTTTCGCCACGTTCTGGATCTCAGCCGCGAGCAGGCCCGCCGGGGCCATGCGGTCGGTCTGATCGTCGACGCCAGCACGGGAAACGCCAACGCGGATCGCGCCCTGGCCGAACTCTCGCCCGGCCTTCAGCTCGGGCTGTCGAGGGTCGCAATGCGCCGCAACCCTCACCCGTCCGATTTTCGGGCCCTCGCCCACGTCCTGTCGCGCCTGTCGGCAACGACTCCCGACGTCGTGCATGGACATGGGTCGAAGGGAGGCGTCTTCGCCCGCGTGCCCGGGTTCCTGCAAGGTGCCGGCCGCACCGCGAGGGTCTATACCCCGCACGGCGGCAGCCTCAACCATCACCTGGGCAGCGCCGTCCATCGTGCCTACATGGGGATCGAGGCCCTGCTCGGCCGACGGACCGACATGCTGCTCTTCGAAAGCGCCTTCATCGGTCAGCGTTACGGCGCGTTCGTCGGCAAACCCGCGGGCTTGGCGCGCGTGGTGCACAACGGCATTTCGCGCCAGGAATTCGAGCCTGTCATCCAGGCACCGGATGCAGCGGAGTTCGTCTACGTGGGCGAGCTTCGGGCCGCCAAGGGCATCGACGTCCTGCTGCAGGCTCTGAGCGAAACCGGACGCAGTCTTGGAACGGCGCCGCGCGCCGTCCTGGTCGGCACCGGTCCGGATCGTGCCGCTCTGCAGCAACTGGCCGCGGAACTCGGTCTTGCGGATCGGATCACCTTTGCGGGGCCTCTGCCGGCCCGTCAGGGTTTCGCGCTCGGCCGCACGCTCGTCGTCCCGTCCCGAGCCGAATCCCTGCCCTACATCGTTCTCGAGGCTGCCGGAGCCAAGATCCCGTTGATCGCGACCGACGTCGGCGGCATCCCGGAAATCTTCGGCCCCTACCGTGACAGGCTCATCCCCTGCAACGATGTAGACCGCCTCGCGGCTTCCATGATCGCTACGCTGCAAGCCTCGCCCGAGACGAGGGCCTACGAAGCGGAGCAGCTCGCACGCTACGTCCAGGACGGCTTCTCCATCGCCACCATGGTCGACGCCGTGATCGCGGCTTACCGGGACGCGGTCGCCGCGAAGGCCCGCTCCGGGCTGCAGCACGGCACCGCAATCGCGCTTTCCCAATGAGGCATGTTCCGTGAAGACGTCGAAGACGAGCGCGGCCGGGTTCAGACCTGACGATTTCCGGCAATTCCGCGATGCGGTCGAAGCGCCGGTCGAGCCTGCCCGGGACCCCGGCCGAGCCCTCGCGGCTTTGGCCGAAACCACCGGCGTCCTCGACGTGCGCCCGCATTATTCGCCGCTCGTGCTGGCCGGCCTCGTCCGTGCCGTCGAGTTCGCCCTGCTCTGCGCGACCGGCGTTCTGGTCCATCTTGTCTACGTGGTGCCCCAGGTGGGCTACAGCCTTGCCTATGACGTCGCCATCCCGTCGATTGCGGGTTTGGCGATCGTTGCGTTCCAGGCGTTGCGGATCAACAACGTCGCGGCGTTCCGGGCGCCGATCTACCAGGGTTTCCGCATCGCAGGCGGCTGGAGCGTGGTGATGCTGGCGGCGCTTGCCGTCATCTTCTTCCTGAAGCTCGAGATCACGTTCTCGCGCGTCTGGATGATGGGCTGGTACATGCTCGGGCTCGGCACCCTGCTGGTAGAGCGCGGCGTCCTGTCCCTGGTGACGGCCCATATGACGCGCACGGGCCGCCTCGACCGCCGCACCGTCGTGGTGGGCGGGGGCGACGCCGGGATAGCCCTGCTTGAGGAACTGTCTCGACAGAAGGACACCGATCTGCGGATCTGCGGCGTGTTCGACGACCGCAACGACGATCGCTCCCCCGAGGTGGTGGCCGGCTATCCCAAGCTCGGCAACGTGGACGACCTCGTGGCGCTGGCCCGCCATACGCGGATCGACCTCATCATCTTCACCATGCCGATCACGGCCGAGCAGCGACTCCTAGAGATGCTGCGCAAGCTGTGGGTGCTGCCGATCGATATTCGGCTCGCGGCTCACAGCAACAAGCTGAAGTTCCGGCCGCGCTCCTATTCCTACATCGGCGCCGTGCCGGTTCTCGACGTGTTCGACAAGCCCATTGCCGACTGGGACGTCGTCTTGAAGACCATCTTCGACAAGGTGGTGGGTGCGGCCGCCCTGGTGCTGCTGTCGCCCCTGTTCATCGCCACGGCGATCGCGGTCAAGCTCGACTCGCGAGGGCCGGTGTTCTTCAAGCAGAAGCGTTACGGCTTCAACAACGAGATGATCGAAATCTACAAGTTCCGGTCCATGTACGCCGGGGAGCTCGACCCGACGGCCGAGCGGCTCGTGACCAAGGGCGATCCCCGCGTGACGCGCGTCGGCCGGTTCATCCGCAAGGCCTCGATCGACGAGTTGCCGCAGCTGTTCAACGTGGTGTTCAAGGGCAACCTGTCGCTCGTCGGCCCGCGGCCCCATGCGGTCCACGCCAAGGCGGCCGACCGCCAATATGACGACGTGGTCGACGGCTATTTCGCCCGGCATCGCGTCAGGCCCGGCATCACGGGCTGGGCCCAGATCAACGGCTGGCGCGGCGAGACCGACACGCCGCTCAAGATCCAGCGCCGCGTCGAGCACGACCTCGCCTACATCGAGAACTGGTCGCTGTTCTTCGACATCTACATCCTGCTGATCACGCCCTTCGCCTTGATCAAGACCGAAAATGCGTACTGACGCAGCCATGGCGCAAGTGCAATCCCACCCGGGGGCGCTCACGCCGGGTCGCACCATCCACTACGGCAGCTTCATCAACTGGAGCTTCGCCGTCTTCGTCTTCTGCGGCGCAGTCGCCATCGTCGAACCGTCTCCCTACGATTTCGCCTCGCTGGCTGCGATCCCCATCTGGTTTGTGGGCGGGTTTCGGGTCCACCGCCTGGTCATCCCGCTCTTCGCGCTGATCTTCTTCTACAACCTCGGCGGCTTCATCGGGCTGATCCCCTACATCAACGAGCCCGATCCGACGCTGTTCATGGAGCAGTCGCTGTACCTCGCGGTGACGACGCTGGTGTTCGCGCTGTTCTTCGGTGAGGATACGGCGCGCCGCACCGAACTCTGCCTCAAGTTCTACGCCGCCAGCACGGTCTTGGCGGCGCTCTGCGGCATCGTCGGCTATTTCGGCATCGGCGGGTTGGACGAGATCTTTTCGCGCTATGGCCGCGCCTCGGGCACCTTCAAGGACCCCAACGTGCTCGGCTCCTACCTGATTATGGGCGCGGTCTACTACATCCAGGTTCTGGTTCTCGGACGCACCCGTCACGTTGCCACTACGGTGATGTGCCTCCTCGTCGTGGTGACCGGCATCTTCCTGTCGTTCTCTCGCGGCTCCTGGGGTGCGTTCCTGGTGGCGACGCTGCTCACCGTCGGCCTCGCCTTTGCCACCAGCGCCGATCCGAAGCTCCGCCGCCGCATCGTCGCAGCGAGCCTCGCGGCACTCGCCGTCGCGGTGCTGGCGGTCTGCGTCCTCCTGGCCTTCGAGCACACCCGCGACTTCTTCCTGCAACGTGCCGCGATCGAGCAGGATTACGACGAGGGGCCGACCGGCCGATTCGGCAATCAGCTCCGCTCGATCCCCATGCTGCTCGACAGCGTCAACGGTTTTGGACCGTTGCGCTTCCGCCTGATCTTCGGCCTGGAGCCACATAATTCCTACATCAACGCTTTTGCATCCTATGGCTGGCTCGGCGGCTTTGCGTTCCTGCTCCTGGTCGGGCTGACCTGCTATGTGGGCTTCAGGGTCGCGTGGCGACCCTCCCCCTACCGCCGGGCCGCCCAGGTCTTCTGGCCGTCGCTCCTGGTGTTCCTCTTGCAGGGGTTCCAGATCGATATCGATCACTGGCGCCACGTGTTCCTGATGCTTGGCGCCGTGTGGGGCATCGAGACTGCCAGGGTGCGCTGGCTCGAGAGACGGCAGGCGATCGGATAGGGAGCCGATCGGACGCTCAGGCCGTCAGTCTGTCCGCGTCGACTCGCCTCTGGGCTGGCAGCAGATCGCGATAGATCCGGGTGATGGCCTCGACATGCCGGTCGAGTGTGGGCGGGTCGGCCCAGAACGCATCGTAGGCCGCGCGCGACATGGCGCCGACGTCGAGGGCGGCGAAGCGCCGAATTGCCTCGGCGAGGTTGTCGACGTCGTTCCTGCGGAACCACAGCCCCGTGACGCCGTCTTCGACCGATTCGCGGCCCGCGCAACCGTCCGAGACGATGATCGGGGTACCGAGCGCCTTGGCCTCCAGCACGGTGAGCGGCTGGCCTTCGTACCAGATCGACGGGAACACCAAGGCTCCCGCCGCCCGCAGGTGGTGGCGCACCCCCTCGGGGCTTTGCCAGCCCACCATCCTGACTTCGGGGTAGCGACGCCTCAATTCGCCGGCCAAGGGACCGTCGCCGACGAAGACCGCCTCGGTCTTGGTCATGCGGGCCGCTTCGGCAAACAGAAACGGTCCTTTCTCAGGCGAGATCCGGCCCACGAAGGTCAGGGGACCCGTGGCGCCGGGCGGCTTCGGCCCGAGCCGTTCCACATCGATCGGGTTCGCAACGTGGTGCACGCGCGCGGTCCGCGGCAAACGGTGCCCCACGGCCTCGAACTGGAAACGGGAGATCGACACGATGTCGGAGAACACCTCCGGCAGGCCCGCCACCCGCTCCATCACGACCTGCCTGGCGCCGCGCCAGATCTTGCGGCCGTAACTGCGCGAATCGCAATTCGTGCTCCAGCAGGCCGGCGACAAGGGCTCGAGGCCGCAAGGCTGTTCGGTCCGATAGTTGAAGAAGCCGCCGTTGGGGCACAGCAGCGAATATTCGTGCATCGTATAAACGGCACCGAAACCGGACTCCGCGATCGGACCTGCGATCGAGGGCGACAGAGCCTTGGCCCAGCCGTGAACGTGCACGACGGTGCCGGTCTGCGGGAGCGTCCGCAGCAGATCGCGCAGCGCCGCAGCGGCGGCTCCGTTCCAGATTCCCTGCGCGGCCGCCGCGAGAATGGAGCCATGTCCCAGGAGATCATTCTGGCCGAGGCAAACGGTGCGGATCCCGGCTGCCTCCAGTTCGGGCGCTATGGGGCCGACTGCCGCAAACACGATCGGCTCGTGGCCGCGTCGTTTGAGACCGATGGCGCTATCGAAAGCCACCCGCGACTGACCGCCCGTGACCGCGGCGTGATCGAGCACCAGGACGACCGTGATGGGGGCTGCGTTTCGCGCCATGGTGGACATCGCTCACCGGTCTATGACCCTTGCACTATGGTTCATGAGAGCTCGGTGGGGCGTAAACGCCAGCGCAGTTTCCGGATAGAGTTACCGGCCCGGCTACGCTCTCCTGCCCCGCGCCCGGGGCCTCATGGTAGCGCGCCGAATAATTGGGGGGCGCTGAAACTCCCCTGGCCAAGGCGCGTACCTTCACTGCCCCCGCCCCTCGGAGGCCAAGTTTGGAGCACAACATGTTGAAAGCTTACGGGAAGCGCCGCGCCATCGCCGGCTTCACGATCGCCCTGTCGCTGGCCGCTGTTCCGGTCACGGCCGCCATGAACCCGAAGGTCGGCGGTGCGCCGATGTATGCGGACAAGCCCATCGCCGAAAACGCCAGCCACGCCAAGAACCTCACCACCCTGGTGGCAGCCGTCAAGGCCGCGGGTCTTGTCGACACGCTGGCCAGCCCGGGTCCGTTCACGGTGTTCGCGCCTGTCAACACGGCGTTCGCGAAGCTTCCCAAGGGCACGGTCGAGACTTTGCTGAAGCCCGAGAACGTCGACAAGCTGAAGGCGATCCTGACCTATCACGTCGTGTCCGGCACGCTGACGGCCGCCGACCTGATGAACCAGATCAAGGATGGTGGTGGCAAGGCTGAGCTGAAAACGGTGGAAGGCGATACGCTGACCGTCAAGAAGGCCGGCAAGGGCTTGACCGTCACCGACGCCAAAGGCGACGTCGCCCATGTGACGATCGCCAATGTCATGCAGTCGAACGGCGTCGTGCACGTCATCGACTCGGTGATGCAGCCGGCGAGCTGAGCCGCATCGCGTGCTGGACCGCCGCTCCCGAGAGGCAGCCCTCCCAGGGCCGACCCGCTCCGTCGTTCCGCGCTGGCCATTCGCCTTCATGGCCTGCGCCGGGGTGATGGGTGCAGCGGGCGTCGGGGTGGGAGCGGCAGGTGCCCATGTCGGTGGGGGCGATCTGGCCCGTGCGGCTTCGGATTTCCTGTTGATCCATGCCGCGGCAGTGACGGCAGGAAGCGCGGTGGCACTCGGCAGCGCGCGTCGGTCTCCATTGTTGGCCGTCGCCCTGACCTTGCTGACCGGGGGGGCGATCCTGTTCGGTGGCGCGCTCGCTCTGGCGGGCCTTGCGGACTGGCGTCCGTGGCCCTCGGCGGCACCATTCGGTGGGATGTGCCTGATCGCCGGCTGGCTCGTTCTTGCCGTGTCGGCAGCACGGGCGGCACTGCAGCGCGGGTGAGGCCGGCCCGGTGCACGACCCAGCTTCGAAGCTGGATCCTCGCGGCTTCGCCGCCCCATCCGCGAGTCCTCCCTTGGCAGGGGTGGTCTCCGCCTTTAGCGTGACGCCGCTTCTGGCGACCGATTCTCTTCCGGACCGCAGGGGCCCGGAGACGGCGTTCGGATGCTGGAAACGAGTCGTGACCTTGTCGATTTGCTGGCTCGCGTCGCAGGGCGCGATCAACATGCCTTCGCGTCGCTGTATCGCGCCACGAGCGCCAAGCTTTATGGCATCGTCATCGGCATCCTGGTGCGCCGCAGCCTGGCCGACGAAGCCCTCCAGGAGATCTACGTCCGTATCTGGGAGCGGGCCGCCGACTTCGACGCGACCAGGGGGTCGGCGATCGCCTGGATGGCTGCCATTGCTCGCTACCGTGCGCTGGACGAAGTCAGGCGGCTCAAAACCACGCCGGTGGTTGAACTGCCGGAAGGCTTCGACGTCGCCGACGATACCGTTACGGCGCTCGACGCGCTGGAGCGGAGCGAGCGGCTGCGCGCCGTGCTGGCCTGCCTCGACGGGTTGGATGGCGAGAAACGCGAAGCGGTCCTGCTGGCCTATTATCGCGGGGCCAGCCGGGAATGGCTTTCACAGCGGTACGGACGCCCTGTCGCCACCATCAAGACCTGGCTGCGCCGCAGCTTGTCTCAACTGAGACTCTGCCTGAATCATGAGTGACCCGGACGACAGGGACCTTCTCGCCGCCGAATACGTGCTCGGAACCCTGGACGCTGCGGAGCGTGAGGCGGTCGTGTCCCGGCTCGCCGCAGATGCCGAACTCGCCGGGGGCGTGCTGGCTTGGCAGGAACTGCTGGCCCCGCTGTCCGAAGCCACGCGCGAGGTCGTACCGCCCGCAGCCGTCTTCGAGAGCCTCGTCGCAAGGCTTTTTCGGACCCGGACCGCGGCAAACGATGACACGGTCCTGCATCTCGAGCGCCGCCTTCGTCGCTGGCGCAGGATCTCGGCCGGCTTCGCCACGCTGGCGGCCTCTCTGCTGGCTTGGATCCTCGTCCAGGAGCGAGTCGGAAGGCCACCACAGGCTCGCTTCACGGCCGTTCTGCAGCGGGATGCAGGATCGCCGGCGATGGTGCTGGACGTCGACCTTGCGACGCGCCGTCTCACCGTCCGTCCCGTGGCGGCCGCCTCGCCCGCGGGCAAGAGCTACGAACTCTGGATGATCGATCCAGCCATCGGTGCACCGCGCTCCCTCGGGCTCGTACCCGCGGTATCCGGCTCGGAGGCTTCTCTGACCGCCTATGATCCGGCCGTGATCACCGGCGCCACCTACGCGGTCACCGTCGAGCCACCGGGAGGATCGCCCGATGGGAGGCCCAGCACGACCCCCGTGCTGACCGGACGTCTCGTGCCGGCCGCGCCGTGACGGGTTGATTTCATTTGCAGGGCATCCGATATCGATGTCTGCAACGTCCTTTCACAGTCGACTCTCGTCTTACGACTCGGCTTGCACCGGCTCCTAGCGCTCCGTCGTTGTGCGGCGCGCATGTGCGGCAGGGCGGACGCGGCGAATCTGCTCTCGCCGGGCACCGGCCGAGCGGTGATGTGGTCGGGAGCTCGTGTTTATGCCCGCTGTTGCGCGTCATCTAGGAAGGTCGTCATGAGCACGGACACCGGAGACTCTCGTTCCGGCGAGCCTGAAACATTATCCGCCGAGGCGGCCGCCAAGCGCCTGAAGGACGAGATGCTGGGGACGATCCCAAGCTTGCGGGCTTTCGCCTTTTCGCTGTGCGGAAATGGCGACCGGGCGGACGATCTCGTCCAGGAAACGCTGATGAAGGCCTGGATCAACCAAGCCTCATTCACGCACGGGACCAGCATGTCGGCGTGGCTGTTCACCATCCTGCGCAACGTCTTCTACTCCGAGTACCGCAAGCGGCGCCGTGAGGTTGAGGATGCCGAAGGCACCATGGCGGCACGGTTGGTGTCGGTGCCCGAGCAGAACGGTCACATGGATCTGCAGGACCTCCGCACGGCTCTCGCGAAGCTGCCCGCGGAACAGCGTGAGGCGCTCATTCTCGTCGGAGGTTCGGGATTCGCCTACGAAGAAGCGGCTCAGATCTGCGGCTGTGCCCTGGGAACCTTGAAAAGTCGGGTCAATCGGGCACGGACGGCCATCGCCAATCTCATGGCGATCGAATCCACGGGTGACGTCGGCCGACCCGAGTGGCACGCCATGGGCGATCTCGGCAGCATCATGATGTGGGAGCGGAACTGAGCGCATGGCCGATCCGGTGAGGGCGGCGGGTTGCCCACGAGTCGTCGCTCTCTTCAACTCGGATTAGGGGACGAGACGCCGTGTCGACATCCCTCCGCCGGGTTTGGCTCATCGGTGATGTGACCGTCACGACTTGCCAGTAGGTCATCCGGTATGTGGACCGGCCCACAGAACACACCGCATCGCGTGGCCGGCCGTATAGATTACCACCCTTGCGGCGCGGCTTCTCTCAACAGGCGTAGCCGCACCAATGTCGGGGAACGCGTCCCGGTGTAGATCGGGCATCGCGTGCCCAATGGGGGCTTCCGGAAAGCTGCAGCACCTCCCTACCGCATCTGATCGAGCGAGGAGCGGCTTGGCCTTGTTCCGTCTGAATCTCGGGGGATCACGGCGGACAATAGCGGAAGGGTCTGCAGGCAGACATGCTCAGCCTAGATCGGCGCGGCGCGGCGCGGTCGACCGGCAAACCCCAAAGTCGGCGGGCGGCGTCGCGGTCATGCGGACCACGTCCGTTGTAGAGGCTTGCTGAAGCATAACCTCCAACGCAAGAAGCCCGGCGTGCACCGCCGGGCTTCCTGACGAGGGGGGCCTTGCCGTTCGACTTAGAAGTCGCGCTCGACGCGGAGGCGGGCTTCGAAGGCGTCCGGGTTCTTGCTGATGCCGCGGAGGCCGGCGATGGACGTGGCGGCCTGGCCCGGGTTGTGAGCAAGCGTCTGGTCGATATGGCCGTAGATCACTTCCAGGCCGATCTCGAGGTTCTTCACGGGATCGAAGAGGAACTGGTTGCCGACGCGGTACTGGCTCGCATTTCCGAGGCCACCGAGGGTCCAATCGATGTTCTTGGCGCGGCCGTAGCTCGTCTCTTCATAGGAGCCGAAGAGGACGTCGTGGAAGTTCGGCGTGAAGTAGTGATTGAGGGCCGCCATGACCGAGAAGCCTTCCCCCTTTTGGAGAGAATACGCGCCAGTATTGCTGCCCGGGATACCAATGGCGATCACGTCGCGGTCAATGTGCTGGAAGCCACCGAGGAACAGCGAGTTGAAGCCGCCGTTCATATAGGTGCCGGAATCCTGGTAGAGGTAAGCCCCCTCCTGATAGGCACCCTCGATCCACAGGTCGTCCCCGGCTGCCAACATCGGGAGCTTGATCTGCACGCCACCCTGGACCGCGAAGCCGTCCGCCGTCTTCTGCTGGAAAGCCTGGATGTTGCCGCCGAGCGCGCCCGTCACCGTGCTGTCCTGATGGTAGGCAGCCGACAACTGGGCAGCACCCCAAGCCTGGTCGGCACGCAACACGCCCACGATATCCGGAACGGTCTCGCCGGCGTAGGCGGCATTACCGGCGACGCGGTTCACACCCCCCGTGACGTTGCCGACGTTCTGGGGCAGGTTGCGGCCCGTGCGATCCTCAACCGAAATGGTGGCCGAGAAGCCACCCGCCGCCGTGTAGGTATAGGCGAAAACGTTGTTGTTCTCGTCCGAATTGGCGATGCCTTCGTAGTTGTAGTTGTCGGCGTAGAAGTCGAAGAATGACTGGACGCGGCCGGCCGTGATGCCGGCGAACTGGATGAAACCCTTGTCCAAGGTGGGGCTGTTGCCGGCCTGGTTGGCGAAGCTGTTGATGCCGCCCTGCGGGCCACCGCCGGAATAGACGCCCTGATCACGATCGATCTGCAGGCGAACGTAGGCGCGCAACGTGCCGTAAGCGGTCTGCGTACGGGTATCGACGTTGAGACGACCGCGGGCGAAGAAGCCGCTGGCGTCCCGGGCGCGGCCGGGGATGACCGTGCCGGCCGGGATGACGGCGAGCACATTGGTGTTGTTGTTGTTGCCGGGTCCAGTGCCGACGACGGTCTGCGGGAAGAAAGCACGCGCCTGATTGATGAACGCGTATTCAGTCCGAACCAGCCCGCTCAGTTGCATGCAGGTGTCGGTTCCGGGGATGTAGAAGAACCCGGCGCCCGTGAAGTCGCAAACCCGCACATAATCGACCGGAGCCGCCTTCCGAACGGGAAGATCGGCAGCCTGTGCACTAAAAGCGGAAGCGAACGCCGCCGCCGAACCGAGAAGAAGGCTCCTACCGAGCTTCATCGTCAAACCTCCAGTATGATTGACCCAACGGGATTGGTTAAGCTTGCGACCCGCAGCACTCACGAGACCAATTAATCTCCTAAGCTGCATCGAACCTTTAGCGCCCCGAGCTCCCAAATGCGCAGTCCGTGTTTCTCGCCGATTTGCCTGATTTCGCCTTGGACGAAATCCGGCTTAGACCCTCGAACCTTCGGACGCGGGGGGCGTGTCCCTCCGCTCCAAACACCATAACCGCGGCTTGAGATTCGACAAATGCAAGAATGCCCTGAAACCGCCTCATCCGGCCTTTGGGACCGCCATGTGACATTCCTGCAACGACATCGCCCACGCCACACGTCCGGTTGCGCCGACCCATGATCGCGCCAACAAAAAAGCCCGGCTGAGCCGGGCTTTCTTGGCGTCCTAAAAGGTTCGCTCAGAAGTCGCGTTCGGCACGCAACCGCACTTCGAAAGCGTCCGGGTTCTGGGCGACGCCCTTGAGGCCGGCGATCGATGTCGCAGCTTGGCCCGGGTTGTGGGCGAGCGTCTGGTCGATGTGCATGTAGGTGAACTCGAGACCGAACTCGAGGTTCTTCACGGGATCCCAGAGGAACTGATTGCCGACGCGGTACTCACTCCCATCGCCCAGGCCGCCCAGCGTCCAGTCGATGTTCTTGGCGCGGCCGTAGGTGGTCTGTTCGTAGGAGCCGAACAGCACGTCGTGGAAATTCGGGGTGAAGTAGTGGTTGAAGGCCGCCAAGGCCGAGAAGCCCTCGCCCTTCTGCAGGGAGTAGGAGGCGGCGGAGGTCCCCGGCGTGTGGATCGCTATGGCGTCGCGGTCGATATGCTGGAAGCCACCGACGGCGAGCGAACTGAACCCGCCGTTCAGGAACGTCCCTGAATCCTGGTAGAAGTAGGCGCCCTGCTGGTAGGTGCCTTCCAGCCAGAGATCGTCGCCGGCCGCCAGCATGGGGAGTTTGATCCTGACGCCGCCCTGCACCGCGAAGCCATTCGTATCCGCAGTGCCGATCCCTTGGTTCCCGGTGCCCGCGAAGGGACCCTCGGTCGACTGGATTTCGTGATAGGCGGCCGACAATTGGGCGGCGCCCCAGGGCTGGTCGTAGCGGAGCACGCCGACGATGTCCGGGATGGTCTCGCCGGCGTAGCGGGCCGCGCTCACGAGGGCACTGGGCCCGCCCAGGATGTTGCCGAGGTTCTGCGGAAGGTTTCGCCCGGTGCGATCCTCGAACGAGAGGGTGCTCGAGAGCCCTCCCCCGAACGTGTATGTGTAGGCGAAGACGTCCTGGTTGAGATCGGAGCCGGCGATGCCTTCGTAATTGTAATTGTCGGCATAAAAGTCGAAGAACGACTGCACACGGCCGGCGGTGATGCCGGCGAACTGGATGAAGCCGCGGCGCAGCACCACATTGTTGCCGCCCTGGTTGGCGAAGGAGTTGGCGCCACCGTTGGGTCCACCACCCGAGTAGATGCCCTGAAGACGGTCAGCCTGGAACTGAAGGAAGGCGCGAAGCTGCCCGTAGGCCGTCTGGGTGCGCGTATCGATGCTGAGGCGGGCCCGGGCGAAGAAGCCCGTCTCGTCGCGGTCGCGGCCCGGGATGAGCGTACCGGCCGGAATGGTGGCGAGCCGATTGGTGTTGTTGGTGCTGCCGGTTCCCGTCCCGGTCACAGCCTGCGGGAAGAAAGCGCGAGAATTGTTGATGAAGTCGAATTCGGTCCGCAGGATGCCGCCGACCTGCATGCAGGTGTCGGTCCCGGGGATGTAGAAGAAGCCGGCCCCGGTGAAGTCGCAGACCCGCACATAGTCGACGGGCGCGGCCTTTCGCACCGGCAGATCGGCGGCCTGCGCACCAAACACGGCGCACATCGCGGCCGCTGAACCGAGTAGAAGGCTCTTACCGAGCGTCATCGTCGAATCTCCGGAAGGAATGATCCAAAAGGCAGATATCACTGACGGGGCTCGGAACTCTCGAGATGCCATCTCTCAAGCCCTCACGAGTCATCAGCGGCCGAACTCTCACCTTGGTGGTTCATGGCAGCCGCCGCATCGCGTTGCATTCGCGACTAAGCTCGGCATCGACCGTTGAACCTCCACACGTGGAAGGTGTCTCCCTTCCCCGAGTGACCATAACCGGAAGCCCCCGCCCGACAAACGCCAGATTGCCTCAGAATCGCCCCACATAGGCTTTCGGACAGCCGTGTTGCATTTCCGCAACGACGCCCTGCACGCTGGTCTCGCGTCCATCTCGACATAGGCGGTGGGCGCGTTGATGGGGATCGTTGTCGTTACCTGCGCGCGGGGTGGTGTTACCGAAAGGTGCTCGGATCGGGCGGCTCGACCGGCTTCGACCCGTCGGTTGGTTGCGACCCCTGAACCGCGCGGTACTACGAGTTTCCGGTCGGCGTTCCGCAGCGGGGTTTCAAGGTCGCGGGTGCGGTGCTGCGTCCCTGTCGACGCGAAAACGCCCGAGCGATTCCACGCCGCTATCCAGTTTCTGCCCGATTCAAAGGCCATTCTTGCAATGTCGAGTAGGGTGGGGCATAGCTGGCTTCGCTCTAGCGGCGGATGCGGAAACGATGTCCGGTTCGGGCAGACGGAGATGTGGCCGAGAGGCTGAAGGCGGCGGTTTGCTAAACCGTTATAGGGTTGTAAAGCCCTATCGAGGGTTCGAATCCCTCCGTCTCCGCCAGCGTCGCGGCTCCCGCTAACGAGTGATGGGTTGATGATGTGCAGGGCGACGACACTTGCGGCTCTCGCGATATTGGGCGGTGCCACCCTCGGCACGAGCCGGGCGTGGGCTGCGGACGATCCCGCGGGCTATTGGGCCACCGAGAAGAACGAATCGCAGATCCATATTACGCATTGCGGCACCGACAAGCTTTGCGGCAGCGTTTTCTGGATGAAGACTCCTTCGGACGCCAAGGGCAACTTGAAGCTTGACAAGGAAAACGAGGACGAGTCGAAGCGCAAGCGCCCGCTTCTCGGCATACAGTTGATCAACATGAAGCCTGACGACGAGAATTGGAAGGGAACCGTCTATAACCCGACCAATGGCAAGACCTACGATGCCACGTTGAAGATGTTAGGTAAGAATCAGGTCGAGCTGAAAGGCTGCGTGGCCTATATTCTGTGTGGTGGCCAGAAGTGGGTCCGTGAGGAACCGAAGACGGTGGGGGCCGCCGATGCGGTTCATCCGGCTGTGACCACGCCGCCAGCCCATAAGGCCGGCACGGTCCCGACTTCTCCCGCCTCCGAAACCGCGACCCCGCCGGAATGATGCATCGTCCGAGTGTAGGATGTCGCTGGCATGAACGGTTAGCGGGTGAGGGTTCCGGCCATCCTCGCCGGACCCGCACATTGCTGGTGCTCGGACCCTTATGCAGTGTGGCAGTCGGCCTCTTGCCGATGGCGTCCTGGGCGGCTTCCTTGCAAGCGCCGGCTGGGCCGATGCGCGATCAAGCGCCCTCGGTGACCGGAGCCGGCAGCCAGCGCGGTCAGGAGGCGACGGTGGCCCGACAAGCGGCAACGTCGGAGATCGATCCCGCTTCGCGGAACGTGGCGGCACGCGCCCGCATGCTCGAATGCGGCCACCAGTGGTCCAGCATGAAGCGGGCCGGCACCGCGGCTGGTACGTGGAAGGAATTTTCCCGGGGATGTTTGGCGCTGAAGTAAGCCAGGCTTGCGGGTGATCGACTCGGGCGTCATCCCGGACAGCACCTCAGGCGCGGATCCCGGAATGCAGACCGCGGTGTCTGCAGAATAACTTGCGCCCGTCTCGGACCGTGCCGCCGCATCTGCGTCTTAGCATCCGGGTCCTTTGTTCGCGGAACGATGTCGCGCTTCGCTGGCTCCGGACGCCAGCAGGACGCGATCGAGCGGGAGACCACGAGCCAGATTCCGCCCGCTCAGAGTCCGAGCTTGGCTTTCAGGGCGGCGTTCACGGCCTGGGGATTGGCCTTCCCTCCGGTCGCCTTCATGACCTGTCCGACGAACCACCCCAGCATGGTGGGCTTGGCCTGCGCCAGGGCGACCTTGTCCGGATGTGCCGAAACGATGCGGTCGATGGCGGCGTCGATCGCGCCGGTGTCGGTCACCTGCCTCAGTCCGTGCCGATCGACGATATCGCGCGGCAGCGCGGTTCTTTCGTCGCCGACGATCAGCAGAAGGACGTCCTTGGCGATCTTGCCCGAGATCGTGCCGTCCGCAATCAGGTCCACCAGACCAGCCACCTGGTCCGGCGTTATATGGGTGGAGGCGACCGACAGGTTGTTCGCGTTGGCATGGGCCGCGATATCGCCGGTGATCCAGTTGGCTACGAGCTTCGGATCGCGACCTCGCGGCTCCGCCTGGACGGCGCGCTCGTAATATCGGGCGAGGTCGCGTTCCGCCACCAGAACACCCGCGTCGTAAGCCGAAAGACCGTAGTCCGCCATGAAGCGCGCTTTCTTGTCGTCCGGCAGTTCCGGCAGGTCGGCCGCCAGCGCGTCGACGTAGGCCTGGTCGAATTCGAGCGGCAGCAGATCGGGATCCGGGAAATAGCGGTAGTCGTGCGCCTCCTCCTTGGAGCGCATGGAACGCGTTTGCCCGCGGCCGGGGTCGAACAGGCGCGTCTCCTGCAGGATGGTCCCGCCGTCCTCGATGATGCCGATCTGGCGGCGCGCCTCCGTCTCGACGGCCTGACCGATGAACCTGATCGAGTTCACGTTCTTGATCTCGCAGCGCGTGCCCAGGCCCTCGCCCGGGCGCCGGACCGACACGTTGACGTCGGCCCGGAGGTTGCCCTTTTCCATGTCGCCGTCGCAGGTGCCGAGGTAACGCAGGATGGTGCGGAGTTTCGTGACATAGGCCTTCGCCTCGTCGGCCGAACGCATGTCGGGGCGGGAGACGATCTCCATGAGGGCGACGCCAGAACGGTTGAGGTCGACGAAGCTTTCGGTGGGCGACTGGTCATGGACCGACTTCCCGGCATCCTGCTCGAGATGCAGACGCTCAATCCCGACACGGATCTGCTGCTCGGGCGTGACGTCGACCAGGACCTCACCCTCTCCCACGATCGGATGCTTGAACTGCGAGATCTGGTAACCCTGCGGCAGATCGGGGTAGAAGTAGTTCTTGCGGTCGAAGACCGAGCGATGATTGATCCGGGCCTTCAGGCCGAGCCCTGTCCGCACCGCCTGGGCCACGCAGGCTTCGTTGATCACGGGCAGCATACCCGGCATGGCGGCGTCGACGAAGGACACTTGCGTGTTGGGTTCTGCGCCGAAGGCGGTGGCGGCTCCCGAGAAGAGCTTCGAGCGCGACGTCACCTGGGCGTGGATCTCCATGCCGACCACGATCTCCCAATCGCCGGTCGCGCCCTTCAACAGCTTCGATTCGGAAAGTTCGCTCATGGCGCGTGCCTATCGGTTCGTCGCGGCGGCCGACATGGACCACCAGTCTGCCGGTGATTCGAGCGCCGGAGCCGAGCGCTCGATCACCTCGGCGAGCGCGAACAGCGTCGCTTCGTCGAAGGGTCGACCGATCAGCTGCAAAGCCAGCGGCAGCTTCTCGGCCGACAGACCCGCCGGCACGGCGATGCCGGGCAGGCCCGCCATGTTCACCGTGACCGTGAAGGCGTCGTTGAGGTACATGGCGATCGGATCGCCTCCCCCTCTCTCACCGATGGCAAAGGCCGCCGACGGCGTTGCCGGCGTGAGGATCGCGTCGACCCCGGCCGCGAAAGCGGCCTCGAAATCCTGGCGCACGAGGGTCCTCACCTTCTGGGCGCGGAGATAATAGGCGTCGTAATAGCCGGCCGACAGGACGTAGGTGCCGATCATGATGCGGCGCCGGACCTCCGCACCGAAGCCTGCGGCGCGGGTCTTGCCGTACATCTCGGCGAGGTCGCGACCGGGAACCCGCAGCCCGTAGCGGACGCCGTCGTAGCGCGCGAGATTGGACGAGGCTTCGGCCGGCGCCACGATGTAATAGGCCGGCAACGCGTATTTCGTGTGAGGCAAGGTGATATCGACCACCTTCGCGCCCGCGGCCTTCAGCCAATCGGCGCCCTGCGCCCAGAGCGCGTCGATCTCGTCCGGCATGCCGTCAAGGCGGTACTCTCTCGGGATGCCGATCACCTTGCCCCGCACCGAAGCCCCGATCGCGGCCTCGTAATCGGGCACCGGCATGTCGACTGAGGTCGAGTCCTTGGGATCGTGGCCCGCCATGGATCCCAGCAGGATGGCGGCGTCTCGCACGGTGCGGGTCAAGGGACCGGCTTGGTCGAGCGACGACGCGAAGGCCACGATGCCCCAACGCGAGCAGCGGCCGTAGGTCGGCTTGATGCCGACCGTGCCGGTGAAGGCGGCGGGCTGGCGGATGGACCCGCCCGTATCGGTGGCAGTCGCGCCGAGGCAGAGCCGGGCCGCCACGGCGGCGGCCGAGGCTCCCGACGAGCCGCCCGGCACCAGCCCGGCGTTGGAGCCGGGCCGGCGCCAAGGCGAGATGGCAGGGCCGAAGTAGGATGTCTCGTTGGACGATCCCATGGCGAATTCGTCGAGGTTCAGCTTGCCCAGCATCACCGCCCCGTCGCGCCACAGTTGGGCCGACACGGTTGATTCGTAAGCCGGTACGAAGCCTTCGAGGATGCGACTGCCTGCCGTGGTCTGCACGCCCTCGGTGCAGTAGAGATCCTTGATGCCGAGCGGCAAGCCTTCCAGCGGGCCGGCTTCGCCCCGTGCCAGACGGGCGTCGCTCGCGTCCGCCATCGCGAGGGCGCGTTCGGGCGTCTCGGTGACGAAAACGTTGAGGGCGCGCGCCGCTTCCACGGCAGCCACATGGGCCGCGGTCAACTCGCGGGACGAGATTCGTTTCGACCGGACGGCGTCCCTGGCTTCGGCAAGCGTCAGGCAGGTTGGATCGGACATGGGGGCTCTTCGGCGATCACCGCAAGCGCGGCGATCCTGGGTTGCGACTTTGAATGGCAAGCCGGGAAACTCGCGCTGAGGCTCTGCCGGTTCATTGCCATGGGACGACGAGTTCGACGGGTCGGCGCCGGAAGCAACGCGGCGCTGCGGTCCCGGCGGGCCGGATCACTCGATGACTTTGGGGACCGCGAACAGGTTGTCCTCGCTGGTCGCGGCATTGGCCACGATCTTGCTCGCGATACCGCCATCCGTGATCTCGTCACGCCTGCGCTTCAGCCTCATGGGCAGCACGGACGTCATCGGTTCCACCGCCGCCACGTCGAGCTCGTCGAGTTCCGCGACGAAGGACAGGATCGCGTTGAGCTCGCCCTGGAGGTGAGGAACCTCGTGATCGGCCAGCGATATTCGCGCGAGCTGGGCGACACGCCGAACGGTCGCCTGATCGATGGGCATATTGGTTCCGCGTTTGGAGCTGCGTTCTCGGGGGTTCTATCATCGCGGTGTCGGTCGAATCAACGCCGCTGCGGCAGTCGCACGGCGAAGCGGCACGCCAGGCGAAGTTTCCGCGAGGTGATTTCCCAGTATGAGGACTGTCCGGTGAGCGCCGTCGTCGAAGTTTCGAACCTGCCGGGCCTGCTCGGCCGCAACCAGCGCCTGATCGGTGTGGATCTCGGCACCAAGACGATCGGGCTCGCCCTGTCGGACGTGGAACGCCGGATCGCGACACCGTTCGACACGATACGCCGCAGCAAGTTCACGCAGGACGTCGCCTTGTTGAGGACCACTTTGGACCGTCATGCCGTGGTGGCCCTCGTGATCGGCCTGCCCCTGAACATGGATGGATCCGAAGGCCCGCGGGCGCAGTCGACGCGGGCCTTCGTCCGGCAGGCTTTCCCGTTGCTCGAACGTCCCTTCGCGTTCTGGGATGAACGGCTCTCGACTGCTGCGGTGACGCGCGCCCTCATCGACCAGGATGTATCCCGAGCCAGGCGCGCCGAAGTCGTGGACAGGATGGCGGCCGCCTACATCCTGCAAGGAGTCCTCGACCGCCTTTCCTCACTTGGGAGCTGAATGCCGGCATCCTCGGCAGCGTTTGGCGGCCGGCGCCGCGGCTGACTGGCCTTCAGAGGAGAGGTCGATGCTGCCGTGTCAGCGAATTCGCAAGAACTGCTCCAGGACACACCGGAACCGACTCGGAAAGGCGTTGCAATTTCGGTTAACCGCACTTAAAAGTTGCGTATATCGATACGCGTAAGCGTGTGGGTTGGACAACCATCGATCGATCTCAGGCGAGCTTTCCGTGAACAATGGCACCGATCGATCGACCCGTCGTGACGGAATGATGCCGACAGGTGAGGATCTCTGCCTCTACATCGCGGAAATCTGCGACGAACTCCGCAGCCTCGCGCGGAGCCCACGTTTCCGAATGATCAACTACCTCCTCGACATGGCGCGTCTCGAAGCGGAGCGAAGCGCCAATGAGTTTCGGTCCGATGGGCATCAGCGCTCGAGCGACGAACGTTGACCAGCACGCTTACCCCTGCCGAACTCAGGGGCGTCGTTAGCGCAATCTGAGAGCCACGCGATTGCCCTCGTGGCGCTGCACTTCGCCCTCGAGTTCCAGTTCCATCAAGAGAGCCTGCACCACTTGCGGCGCCAAACCGCAAGCGCGGATCAGATCGTCGACCGGCAGGGGAGCCGGGCCGAGCAGCGCCGCGATCCGCCGGGCTGCTCCTTGCTCGCCGAACTCGACCGGTTCCGGCGCTGACCCCTCGGCGAAGCTCGACGGGGCCACGGGAGAGGGCGGCCCGCGATGACCGGAGAAGAGCTCCAGTTCCTCCCAGAGGGGCTCGACGTCCGGGGACGTCCGCGGCGCTTCGCCCAGCATGTCGGGAGACATGCTGAGCCCCCGAATCGGCGCCAGAGCCGAGATGACGTCCTCGGCCGAGGTGCAGATCGTCGCGCCCTGCCGCAGCAAGTCGTTGGTGCCTTCGGCCCGCGCGTCGAGTGGCGAACCGGGCACCGCGAAGACCTCCCTGCCCTGCTCATTGGCGAAGCGTGCCGTGATGAGCGAGCCCGAGCGTCGGCTGGCTTCCACCACCACCACGCCGAGGCTCAATCCCGCCACGATCCGGTTGCGGCGCGGGAACTCGCGCGCTCGGGGCTCCCAGGCGAGCGGCATTTCGGAAATCAGCGCGCCGGTCTCGCAGATCCGCCGGGCCAGGCCCTCGTGCTCGCTCGGATAGATATGGTCGTGTCCGCCGGCCAGGACCGCCACCGTACCCCATTCAAGGCTCGCCATATGGGCCTTGACGTCGATGCCGCGGGCGAGCCCGGACGCGACGACGTAGCCCCCTCCTGCGAGACCGCGGGCCAACCTGTCCGTGAAGACCAGACCCGACGCGGAAGCGTTGCGCGACCCGACGATGCCGACCGTCGGTCGCGCCAGCACTTCGATCCGGCCGGCCACGGCCAGCAGCGGCGGCGCCGCGTCGATGCGGCGCAAGGCCTCCGGATAGGAGGCTTCACAGAGTGCGACGAAGCGGATGTTGAGCTTGCGGGCGCGGTCCCATTCGGCTTGTGCATCGGCCCGCGAACAGATGCGGATGTTGCGTGAGGACACCTTTTTAAGGAGTTGCGGCAGCGCTTCGAGGGCGGCGCCCGCGCTTTTATAGCGATCCAGGAGGGTGCTGAACGTGCGGGGACCGACGTTCTCGCTGCGGATCAGCCGCAGCCAGTCCAGCTTCTGGGCGTCCTCGAGTTCGGGTCCTTCGATGATCACGCCTTGAGCCCTATCCGGCTCTCGGTGCCGGCCAGCAGACGATTGAGGTTGGCCCGGTGCTTCCACCATAACAACACCGACATCAGGCCGAGTGCCGCGCCGTCGGTGATCTGGCCCGTGAGGAAGAACAGGATCGGTGCCAGGGCCGAACCCGCCAGGGCGGCAGCCGAGGAAAACCGGCTGCCGAACACCACGGCAAGCCACAAGGCGGCGAATGCGAGTCCGGCCGGCCACCACAGGCCCAGGAGGCAGCCGAAGTAGGTGGCCACACCCTTGCCACCGCTGAACCGCAGCCAGACCGGGTAGATGTGGCCCAGGAAGGCTCCCACGGCCGCGAAGATGGCGGCCGACTCCCCGAGGAAGTACCGCGCCAGGAGCACCGCTGCCGTTCCCTTCAAGGCGTCCAGCACGAGCGTCGCAGCCGCGAGGTCCTTGCGGCCGGTCCGCAGCACGTTGGTGGCACCGATATTGCCGGAACCGATCGTACGGATGTCGGTCGTGCCGGCACCCCGGGTCAGCAGCAGGCCGAACGGAATAGTGCCGAGCCCGTAGCCCAGGACCAGCGCCGCGATATCCCCCAAGCCGGGCTCGTTCATGATCGATCCACGCCGCCGTAAGGCCTGGATCTTATGGGGCCTTCCGCGCTACGGCAACGCGGGCCCCGAAACTCGGTTTCCCGCCGCGACCGATGCCGTCGAACAACCGGAGCCGATGTCTCCTGCCCCTACCCCGCGGCTCCGCCGCGCGCCATCCGCCCCCTTGGTGTCGCTTCAAATCCTCCGGGCTGTGGCGGCCTTGCTGGTGCTCGTGCACCATGCGGGTTACGACGCCGACACGATCGCGGGCCGCATCGGCCTGCAGCCCTTGAACCTCGACCGCGTGTTCGATTGGGCGTTCGGCATCCATCTGTTCTTCGTCGTCTCGGGCTGCATCATGGTGCGGACCACCTCGGGCTTCGGCTCGGCGCGCGGCGCGATGGCGTTCATGGTCCGTCGGATCGTTCGGGTCGTTCCATTGTACTGGTTGATGACCAGTCTTCTGCTGGCAGGAGCACTGCTGGTTCCCGGTCTGCTGAACAGGCCGATCGGCGGGCCGGGCTTCGTCTTCGCAAGCTACCTGTTCTTTCCCGTGATGGGGACCGGCGGCGAATGGCATCCGATACTGGGCCAGGGCTGGACGCTCGATTACGAAATGTTCTTCTACGTCCTGTTCGCGACCGCGATGCTGCTGCCCAGGCGGAGCGGCCTCGCTGCTCTGGCCGGCGCCCTGGTGACCTTGGTGCTCCTGGGCGGAGTCTTGCACCCAAGCTTCACACCCCTGGCGGTCTGGACCGACGGGCTTCTGCTGGAATTTCTGTTCGGGATTGCGATCGGCCTCGCCCAGGACGCCGGCATGCGCCCCGCAGGTTGGGGAGCGGCGCTGGCCTTGGTGGCCGGAGGCCTCGCGACCGTAATGCTCGGGCCGTTGTTCTCGGTGGGCGACGGGCTCGCGCCCTGGATCCGGGGTGGACTGCCGGCCTCGATCATGGTCGGTGCCTGCGTGCTCGGCCCGCCTTGGCGACGGCGGCCGCTCGCTTTGGCGCTGGCCGCGGTCGGGGACGCGTCCTACAGCCTGTACCTATCGCATCCTTTTGTCGTCCGGATCTTGCGCGACGTCTGGCTGGGCTCGGTTCCCGGCTCGGTGCCGCTCTCGGCCTATGTCGTTCTCGCCAGCCTCGGCGCCGTGTTGGCCGCCTTGCTGCTTTACCGATGCGTGGAGCGTCCGATGACGCTGCGGCTGCAGCACATGAGTCGTCCCGCCGATGCGACCGGTCGGCCCATCCTGCCCGATGTCGCCCTGACGGCATCGAACCGCGAGGATTGAGGGTCAGCGGGGCAGCGCGGCTCGCGGCTGCACGATCGTGGCGCGCCATGCCGGTTTGACTTGGTCCCACCAGTCCCCCATTTTCCGTCCGCCGCGGTGTCGCCCCTCCGCCGCCGGCGATCAAGGAACATGCTGCATGAACGTCGTCATCGTCGAGTCACCGGCGAAAGCGAAGACCATCAACACTTATCTCGGCAGCGGTTACGAGGTGCTGGCGTCCTTCGGCCACGTGCGCGACCTGCCGGCCAAGGACGGCTCGGTCGACCCCGAGCGGGACTTCGCCATGCAGTGGGAGGTCGACGACAAGGCCGCCAAGCGCCTGTCCGACATCGTGCGGGCCGTCAAGGGATCCGACAAGGTCATCCTGGCGACCGATCCGGACCGGGAGGGCGAGGCGATCTCGTGGCACGTCCTCGAGGTGCTGCGAGCCCGCAAAGTGCTGAAGGACAAGAAGGTCGAGCGCGTCGTCTTCAACGCCATCACCAAATCGGCGGTGCGCGATGCCATGAACAACCCGCGCGACCTCGACCAGCCTTTGGTCGACGCCTATCTGGCACGGCGCGCCCTCGACTACCTCGTCGGGTTCAACCTGTCGCCGGTGTTGTGGCGCAAGCTGCCGGGGTCGCGTTCCGCCGGCCGGGTGCAATCCGTGGCGCTGCGGCTCGTCTGCGCCAGGGAGCGCGAGATCGAGGAATTCAGGGCCCGGGAATACTGGTCGCTCGTCGCCCACCTGCGCACCGCCGCGGGCGCGGCCTTCGAGGCTCGCCTGGTCGGTGCCGATGGCCGCAAGATCACCCGCCTCGACGTCGGCACCGGCGAAGAGGCCCAAGCTTTCAGAGCGGCCCTCGACGCAGCCAAGTTCAAGGTCGGCTCGGTCGAGGCCAAACCCGTCAAGCGCCATCCCTTTCCGCCGTTCCGCACTGCGACCCTGCAACAGGACGCATCCCGCAAGCTCGGCCTGTCGCCGGCCCGTACCATGCAGGTGGCGCAGAAGCTCTACGAGGGCGTCACCATCAAGGGCGAGACGACCGGCCTCATCACCTACATGCGGACCGACGGCGTCGACATGGCGCCCGAGGCGATCTCGGGCACCCGCCAGGTCATCGCGGCCCAATACGGGCCGCGCTACCTTCCCGCGGCACCGCGCAAGTACACCGTGAAGGCCAAGAACGCGCAGGAAGCCCACGAGGCGATCCGGCCGACCGACCTGTCACGCCTGCCGCGCGACGTGGCATCCTACGTCGATGCGGAGCAGTTGCGACTCTACGAGCTGATCTGGAAGCGCACGGTCGCGAGCCAGATGGAATCGGCCGAGTTGGAGCGCACCACCGTCGACATCCCGGCAGAAGCCGCACCGGGAACCGCGGGCGCCCGCAAGCTCGATCTCCGCGCCACCGGCCAAGTCGTCCGCTTCGACGGCTTCCTGACCCTCTATGGCGTGGACGACGACGAGGAGGACCAGGAGGGCAAGCTCCCGCCCATGGCGGCCGGCGAGGCTCTGGCCAAGGACAGGATCGACGCCGACCAGCATTTCACCGAGCCGCCGCCGCGGTTCAGCGAGGATTCGCTGATCAAGCGCATGGAGGAACTCGGCATCGGCCGGCCCTCGACCTACGCAGCGACGCTCGCCGTGCTGCGGGATCGCGAATATGTCCGGCTCGACAAGAAGAAGCTGGTTCCGGAAGACAAGGGGCGGCTGGTGACGGCCTTTCTCGAATCCTTCTTCAACCGATGGGTCGATTACGATTTCACGGCGAACCTCGAAGGGCAGCTCGACAGAATTTCCAACCACGAGCTGGATTGGCGGGAAGTTTTGCGCGACTTCTGGCGGGAGTTCAGCGCCGCCATCGGAGAGACCAAGGACCTTCGTACGACCGAAGTGCTCGACAACCTGAACGACATACTGGCCCCGCTGATCTTTCCGGCCAAGGCAGACGGGGGCGATCCGCGCGCCTGCCCGCTCTGCGGCAACGGCCAGCTCTCGTTGAAGCTCGGCAAGTTCGGCTCCTTCGTGGGCTGCTCGAATTACCCGGAGTGCAAGTTCACCCGCACTCTATCGTCGGACCCGAACGCCCCCGCGCTCGGCGACGCCGAGAAGCCCGGTCAGCGCCTGCTCGGCACGGACCTTGAGTCGGGGCTCGAGATCACGGTTCGGGACGGGCGGTTTGGACCTTACCTGCAACTCGGCGAGGGCGAGAAGCCGAAGCGCTCGTCACTGCCCAAGGGCGTGACGCCGGCTTCGATCGACCTCGAGACGGCATTGACCCTGTTGTCTCTGCCCCGGGCGGTTGCCGACCACCCCACCTCGGGCGAGCCGATTCTGGCCGGGATCGGCCGGTATGGCCCCTATGTCCAGCACGGCAAGGTCTACGCCAACCTCGACCAAGACGACGACGTTCTGACCATCGGTGCGAACCGAGCGATCGACCTCATTGTGGCCAAGGAGGAAGGCCGCGGCGGGCGGCGCGGGGGAGCCCCGGGCGCTGCGTCGGCCAAGCTCCTCGGCGAGCATCCGGACGGAGGGTCCGTCACGCTGCGCGACGGGCGGTTCGGCGCCTATGTCAATGCCGGCAAGGTCAACGCCACACTGCCGAAGGGCACCGACCCCTCGGCTCTCTCGCTCGACGAGGCGCTCCGGCTGATCGCCGCCAAGGCCGAACTGACCGGGGTCTCCCCCTCGGGCCAGCGCGCGCGGAAGCGGGCAGCCGGGTCGACCGCCAAGCCCAAAGCGGCCGCGGCCGGCAAGGTGCCGGTGCCGAAGGCGCGAGATTCGAAGGCGTCAGCGTCGAAAGCTGCCGGGAATAAGGGCTCGCCCCGCCCCAGCACGGCTCCGAGAGTGCCGGCCCCGGCGCGCAAGGCCGGAACGGCCTGAGCGCGCCCGGCCGGTGCTCTCTCTCGTTTTCGGGGTGGCGCTGCTTATCTTGAAGCCGGAGATCCTCCGGGGAGCAGCCGCGTCCAGATGCCCAAGCCACAGAAGACGACCGGCCCGGTCCTGCCGAGCAAAGCCGACATTCTCGCCTTCGTGGCGCGCGAAAAGGAGGCTCTGGCCGCTGGCAAAGGGGCGCTCGGAAAGGTTCGCAAACGCGAGATCGCCCGGGCCTTCGGCATCAAGGGAGACGACAGGGTCGCGTTGAAGCGCCTGCTCCGCGAACTCGAGGACGAGGGACAGATCGAGAAGCACCGGAGTGCCGCGCGGACCGGCGCGATGCCCGCCATGATGGTGGCGGACATCCTGAGCCGCGATCGGGACGGCGAGTTGATCGCTAAACCTACGGATTGGGACGTAGAGGTGAACGGGGCCGCACCGCGCATCCTGGTCGACGTGCCGAAGCAGCCGCGACCGGGGCATCCGTTGCCCGGCGTGGGCGATCGAGCGCTGCTCCGCGTTGAGGCGGCAACTGACGCCGAAGGAGACGGGCCGGCCTTCACGGGCCGCGTGGTCAAGCTGATTGCCAAGAACCGTGCTCGGCTTCTCGGAGTCCTGCGGATCGACCGCGACAACGGGGTTCGCGTGCAGCCGGTCGACAAGAAGAACTCGTCCTCGGAGTTCTTCGTGCCGATGGAAGAGCGGATGGGCGCCGAGGACGGCGAACTCGTGTCGATCGAGCCGCTCGGCCGCCAGCGCGTCCTAGGCCTGCAGGCCGTGCGGGTCGTGGAGCGGCTGGGTTCCTTGAAGAGCGAGAAGGCGGTCAGTACGATCGCGATCCTCACGCACGGGATTCCGCACGTGTTCCGGGCCGAGACCCTGGCCGAGGCCGAAGCCCTCGAGCCGCCCGGACTGGCCGGCCGCGAGGACTGGCGCGCGCTTCCCCTCGTCACCATCGACCCGCCCGACGCCAAGGACCACGACGACGCCGTTCACGCGACGCCGGACGAGGCACCCGGCAACCCCGGCGGCTATGTCGTGACCGTGGCGATCGCCGACGTGAGCTGTCTCGTGGCGCCTCACTCGGCCATGGACAGGGAAGCGCTCGACCGCGGCAATTCGGTCTATTTCCCCGACCGCGTCGTCCCCATGCTGCCCGAGCGGGTCTCGACCGACCTCGGATCGCTACGCCCGCAGCAGGATCGGCCGGCCCTCGCGGTCCGGATCGTGTTGGCGTCGGACGGTCGCAAGCTGCGCCACACTTTCCATCGGACGATGATCCGGTCGACTGCGAAGCTCAGCTACGCCCAGGCGCAGGCCGCGATCGACGGGGCACCCGACGATGCGACCCGCCCACTCCTCGAAGGCGTACTCGAACCGTTATGGGCCGCCTACCGGCTCGCCACCCGGGCCCGGGTGGAGCGATCGCCGCTCGATCTCGATCTCCCCGAGCGCAAGCTCCTGCTGCACCCCGACGGCACGGTCGACCGCGTCGTCGTGCCGACGAGGCTCGACGCGCATCGGCTCATCGAAGAGTTCATGATCCTGGCCAATGTCGCGGCGGCCGAAACCTTGGAGGACAGGCGCCAGGCGCTGGTCTACCGGGTGCACGACGAGCCGTCGCTGACCAAGCTGAACGCGCTGTCCGAATTTCTCCAGACGATCGGCATCAAGCTCGCCAAGGGTCAGGTCCTGCGGCCGGCCCAGTTCAACGGCATCCTGGCGCGGGTGCGGGGCACCGAGCATGAGCACCTCGTCAACGAGGTGGTGCTGCGCTCTCAGGCCCAGGCCGAATATGCGGTCGAGAACTACGGCCATTTCGGGCTCAATCTCCGGCGCTACGCCCATTTCACCTCGCCGATCCGACGCTACGCCGATCTCGTCGTCCATCGCGCGCTGATCCGGGCGCTGGGGCTCGGGCGCGACGGACTCCCCGACATGGCGGCGAAGGAACTCGGCGAGACGGCTGCGCGGATCTCCGCGGCCGAGCGCCGCGCCATGGCGGCCGAGCGCGAGACCATCGATCGGCTGATTGCCGGCTTCCTGGCGGAACGGATCGGCGAAGTCTTCGACGCCCGCCTGTCGGGGGTGACGCGGGCGGGGCTCTTCGTCAGGCTGGCCGACACGGGGGCTGACGGCTTCGTGCCGGCCGCGCATCTCGGCGACGAGTTCTTCTCCTTCGACGAGGCGGCACTCGCCATGGTGGGAACCCGCACCGGTACGACCTATCGGCTCGGCGACGTCGTCGAGGTCAGGTTGATGGAAGCGGCCCCCGTGGCCGGCGCTCTCCGGTTCGAGATCATGGGTGGTCCCACGCGCCTCCGGCGCAAGTCGTCCGGAGCGCGGCACCCGGCCGGCATGAGCCCACCCTCCGCCGAGCCCCTGCCCTGGAAACGGCGGTCGCGTCGGTAGTCGGAGCCGTCCCTTTACGTCGGGGTCGCCGAACCCGACGTGCGGACAAACCGGATCGCGTTCAGCCAACGGCCCTGCCCCACGGGGGCGATGTTGACTTCACGCTTCTACCGGATAATGTCAGGCCCAGACGATCCGCGCGGTTGCATGACCGGCGCGGGTTTTGTTTTATTGACCATCGGGGATTTCCGTCGCTCACGTGACGGTGCGCGAGGATACGTCATGGCCAAGGCTGCAACCATCAAGATCAAGCTTCTGTCGAGCGCCGATACCGGGTTCTTCTACGTCACGGAGAAGAACGCCCGGACGAAGACCGACAAGTTCACCTTCAAGAAGTATGATCCCGTCGTGCGCAAGCACGTCGAGTTCAAGGAGACCAAGATCAAGTGATCTCTGGCGGGTAGGACCGGCTTCGGCCGGCCCTGTTCCACGCCCCAAGAAAAAGCCGCCCCACAGGGCGGCTTTTTCTTGACCAAGACCAGTTAACCCGACCAAGGAACGAGACCAAGACCAGAAATAGGTGGCCGGTCGGAAGTGGCTTACGAGGAGGCCACTCTGACCACTTCCGAACCGGCCGACCCCACGGACCCAGGAGATGCGGCGGACCTGAGCACTCCGTAGGGTATTCGAGGACGGCGTTTCCGCCGTCCGTCCGTCTCGCCGTGCGGCCGCTTATGCGCCGCTCAGCGATGAAGGACTATTGCGCCGCAAACCTTTACATCATCTCACCAGGAGTCAACAGGTGCTCGCGGGATTCCGTTCGATGGCTCCCGAAAAGTCCGCGATTCCCGTCCGATCGCCCACCGAAAATGTTCACGCGGATCAGGCCGCATCCGCCGAAACGCGGTTGCGGCCCAATGTCTTGGATTGGTAGAGGGCGTGGTCCGCCCGCTTCATCATGGCGTCGACCTCACGCCCGTTGCGGCGCTCCGAGATCCCGATCGAGACCGTGACCGGGATCTCTCGGCCGTCCCCGACCGAGAACACGGTTCCGCCCACGGCTTGGCGCACCCTTTCCGCAACCTTGCCGGCAACCGCGATGCCGGTGTCGGGCATGACGATGATGAATTCCTCGCCGCCCAGACGGCAAAAAACGTCGGCACCGCGGATCGCCGCTTTCACCCGTGCCGCGAAGGCTTTCAGGATATCGTCGCCCGCGTTGTGTCCGAAGGTGTCGTTGACGGCCTTGAAGTGGTCGATGTCGAGGATCATGAGCGACAGCGGCTTGTTGCCGTCGGCGGCCGCCACCACGAGCCCGGAGAGGTTCGACTCCAGGTAACGGCGATTGTGGAGCCCGGTCAGCGAATCCATGACGGCAAGCTGCAACGATTCTTGCATGATGGCGCGCAGGCGGTCGGTGTAGCGTTTACGCCGGAGCTGAATGCGGACACGGGCCATCAGTTCGTTGCGGTCCACGGGCTGGACCAGGTAGTCGTTCACGCCGATGTCGAGGCCGCGAAGGATCCGGCCGCGGTCCTCGGCATCCGCCAGCAGCAGGATGGGCAGATCACGGGTGCAGTCGAGAGAGCGCAATTGGCTGCAGACCCGAAGCGAATCGACATTCTTCAGACTGGAGCTGACGATCGCGAGGTCGTAGACGCCCGTGGCGGCCCGGAACAAGGCTTCATTGGCGTCGACCTCGAGGTCCACGTCGTGGGCCTTGCTGAGGGCGGCCACGAGGCGCTCGGACGAGGATTTCCGGTCTTCCAGAAGCAGAACGCGACCGTGCCCGACGTCGTCGAGAGCGGCGGCCGGGCGTCCACCGGCTTGAAGACCGTAGCTGGCCGATGATTCGGCCCGCTGCCGCAGCTCGTCGATCACCCGCTTGAGACGGGCAAGCGAACGGACCCGCGCGATGAGCGAGACCTCGTCGACCGGCTTCGTCAAGAAATCATCGGCCCCGGCTTCGAGACCGCGGACGCGATCGGCCGGCTGATCGAGCGCCGTCACCAGGACCACGGGCACATGCGCGGTCGCCGAATCGCTCTTCAGCCAGCGGCAGACCTCGAAGCCGTCCATGCCGGGCATCATGACGTCGAGAAGGACGACGTCGAATGCGCGCTGGGCGCACAACCTCAGCGCTTCCGCTCCGTTGCCGGCCGTGCTCACCTCGAAATATTCGGCCGATAAGCGCGCCTCGAGGAACTTCGCATTGGGCACGACATCGTCGACCACCAAGATACGCGCCGTCATGGACCAGCCTCTTACCCATCCCCGAGGTAGTTGCGGACAGTTTCCAGAAACTTAACGACCGATATGGGCTTCGACAAATAGGCTTCGCAGCCGCCTTGCCGAATCTTCTCCTCGTCGCCCTTCATCGCAAAGGCGGTGATCGCGATGACCGGAATGGCGCGAAGCTCGTCGTCGTCCTTCAACCACTGGGTGACCTGCAACCCGGATACTTCGGGCAGTTGGATATCCATCAGGATCAGGTCCGGCCGGTGCTGCCGCGCCAGCCCCACCGCTTCGACCCCGCTTCGGGTCTGAACCGTGCTGTAGCCATTGGCCTCCAGCAGGTCGCTGAAGAGTTTCATGTTGAGTTCGTTGTCTTCGACGATCAAGATCGTTTTCGACATGGGTTTGCCGCCTCGATGACTCCAGGCCTAGGTCCGACGTCCGAACCTGGCCGTGATGGGCCCGTTCCGTTCATCAAGCGTTACCGTATCACGTGCGTTCTGAAATAAGGAAAACTGCCGGTATGAAGAATGGCGCGACGACTTCTTGGCGAGGTCGGTCCGTACCCTCGCCCACCGCGGCCGAGGAGGACATGATCGCCATTCGAGCCTTGACGTTCATCGGCGGCGATCCTGACCGCGCCCAACGGTTCTTTGCCGTCTCGGGCCTGATGCCGGGCGACCTGCGCAAGGCAGCGGCCGACCCGGCTTTCTTGAACGGGGTGATGGATTACCTCGTGGCCGACGAGCCCCTGCTCTTGGCCTTCGCGGAGGCGGCGGGCCTCGATCCCGAGGCCGTGGTCAAGGTTCAAGGTGGCCGGCACCGGCGATGACAGGGCTCGCCGGCCGGAGCCTCACCTCTTGCACTCGGCCTGCGGCGGCACGGTGAGGTCGGTCAGCGCGCCGGCCAGAACGAAGTCTCCGTAATCGAGCTTCAGCGCGCGCGAGATACCGTTCTCGTAGAGGTCCGACGACAGGACGTAGTCCGGCTGGTCCTCGTTGTCGCCCTCGAAATAGCTGATTACGACCGGCCAGCGGCGCAACGATTTCGTGGCCTCGTTGAGGCCCGTCGGATCGTCGGCGGCGGCCCCGATCGGTGCTCCGATCACCGTCAAGGTGTGGTACAGCCGCTTGCCGCTTTCCGACCCGTCGTAGACGAGAGCGGACAGGAGCTTGTCGCCTTTTTCGGCCGCCGCGATGACACGGCGAAGGTGTTCGGTCGGAAACAGGACCTCGGCGCCGAAAGTGGCCTTACCGGCCGGATGCTTGAGATCCACCGCGATGCTGCCGTCCACACTGCGCTGCGCACGGCCGTCGAGGTCGCTGACGGTCTCGTCGTCCGTCGACGTCTTGGTCTCGAATTTGAACTGCGTGGCGGCCGCGTCCTCGAAGGTCGTCGAGCGCATGTCGTTCAGCTTGGAATCGCCTTCCGCGGGCTGCATCTCCGTCATCTGTCGGAACACCGTCGTGTAGCCGTCACAGGCCGAACCCGTGAAATTGTAGTCGATCACGCCGGTCGCCGAAGCGGGCGCGTTCGCGCCCTTGGCCCTGAGCAGGGTCAGTCTATAGGTGGCATGGTGCGGCGCCATGGTAACGGCGGCGGCAAGAGCGGGCCCTCCGACCGCGACGAAACCGGCCGCGGCGACGGCCAGAGGAATGAGGCAGGCGGGCGGGAAGCGGTTCACGACGATCTCCGTTCGATCCCGCAAGGATCGTGTCGCGACGTGGCGGAACTGAGATGATGGCGTAGAGCACTCAATTCGCATAGGGGGATGGCAGGCCGCGCTGTCGCGGCACGAGTGTGTGAAGAGGATGGACCGATGGGGACGATCGACGGGCGGCTGCGGGACCTCGGGATCGAATTGCCGAAACCTGCGGCGCCGGTGGCCAATTACGTGGGCTCGGTGCTGGCCGGCGACACGCTGGTGATCTCGGGGCAACTCGCCCTTGGCCTCGACGGCAAGCTCGACCCGGCCCACAAGGGCAAGCTCGGCCAAGACGTCGGGGCCGATCTCGGCCGCGCGGCGGCGCGGCTCTGCGCCGTCAACGTGCTGGCCCAAGCCAAGGCGGCTTTGGGCGACCTCGACCGGCTCGAGCGCTGCGTCAGGCTCGGCGGGTTCATCAACGCCGCTCCGGACTTCACCGACCTTGCCGCGATCATGAACGGGGCCTCCGACCTGATGGTGGAGGTGCTGGGCGACAAGGGCCGGCATGCGCGCAGCACGATCGGCGTCGCGTCGCTGCCATTCGGCTGCGCGGTCGAAGTGGAAGCTTTGTTTCGCGTTCGGTCGTGAACCCTCGACATGCCGCGCCCGATTGGCTGGTCCTGCGGCCGATCGCCCACCGCGGCCTCCATGACCGCACGGCCGCCAGGATCGAGAATGCGCCATCGGCCGCCCTGGCGGCCATTCGGCACGGCTTCGCAATCGAATGCGACGTGCAACTCACGGCGGACGGCGACGCGGTGGTCTTTCACGACTTCACGCTCGACCGATTGACCGGCACATCCGGAGCGGTCGCGGACCGGCGCGCTTCGGAACTGACCGAGACGACCTTGCGCGACTCGTCCGACCGTATCCCGACTCTGGCGGCCTTGCTCGACCTGATCGGCGGACGCGTTCCGCTGATCTGCGAGATCAAGAGCCGGTTCGACGGCGACATGAGGCTTGCGGATCGCGTGGCCGAGATCGCCAGGGCGCATGGTGGTCCGCTGGCCCTGAAGAGCTTCGATCCCGCGGTGGTGACGCATCTGCGCCGCCACGCCCTGCCATGCCCGCTCGGGATCGTGGGCGAGGCGGAATACACCGCTCCCGAATGGAACGCCCTCTCGCCCGAGCGGAAGCGCGACATGGCCGAGATGCTGCACTTCGGCGAGACCCGCCCGGACTTCCTGTCCTACCGGGTCGCCGACCTGCCCCACGCGGTGCCGTTCCTCTGCCGCACCGCGATCGGGTTGCCCGTGATGACCTGGACGGTCCGGACCGAAGAGCAGCGGCACCGCGCCGCAATCTGGGCCGATCAGATGGTGTTCGAGGGTTTCGTGCCTTGACGCAGTGCAGCGAAGCCCAGGTTAGTCGGTAGCGGCACCCTTGGTGCGGCCGCGACGGCAGACCACCTCGAGGGGCGCGGACCATGACGTCATCCATCAAAGTCCAGGTCGCCACGTCCATCGCGGCCCTCGATGCGGCTGGATGGGACGCCTGTGCCAACCCGCCCGGCGCGATGGCCGGACCCGGCGTGGCTGGGGGTGTGAACCCGCCCAAGCCGCTCGACGAGGTCATCGCACCAGACCGGAGCGGCGAGCGGTTCAACCCGTTCCTGTCGCATGCCTTCCTGAGCGCGCTGGAAGGCTCGGGCTCGGTCGGCGGCAAGACGGGATGGTCGCCCGCCCATGTCGCGGTCGAGGAGAACCGGCGCATCGTCGCCGTTGCGCCCACCTACATCAAGAGCCACTCCCAAGGTGAATACGTGTTCGACCATGGGTGGGCCGAAGCCTTCGGTCGCGCTGGCGGACGCTACTACCCCAAGCTGCAGGTCGCAGTCCCGTTCACGCCCGCCACCGGTCGACGTTTCCTCGTGGCGCCCGGCACCGATCTGGATCAGGCCGAAAGCGCTCTCGTGGCCGGGCTGCGGGCCCTGCGCCGGGAGGTCAAGGCGTCGTCGATCCACGCGACCTTCGTGACCAAGGCGGAGTGGGACCGCTTCGGTGCGCTCGGCTGGCTGCAGCGAACCGATCAGCAATTCCACTTCATCAACGACGGCTATGGCGGCTTCGACGACTTCCTCGCCGACCTTGCCTCCCGCAAGCGCAAGGCCATCAAGCGCGAGCGCAGGGACGCCCTCGCTCCGGGCATCACGATCGAGCATGTCACGGGCAGCGATCTGCGCGAGGAGCACTGGGATGCGTTCTTTGCCTTCTACATGGACACCGGCTCACGGAAATGGGGCAGGCCCTACCTCAATCGCCGCTTCTTCTCGCTGATCGGCGAGGCCATGCCGGAGCGGGTTCTGCTGGTCATGGCCAAGCGCGCCGGCCGCTACATCGCGGGCGCGCTCAACATCATCGGCGACGACGCGCTCTACGGCCGCAACTGGGGCGCCGTCGAGGATCATCCCTTCCTGCACTTCGAGGTCTGCTACTACCAGGCCATCGATTTCGCGCTGGCGCGTGGGCTCGCCCGGGTGGAAGCAGGAGCCCAGGGCGAGCACAAGCTCGCGCGCGGCTACCGGCCGACACCGACCTATTCGGTGCACGACATCGCCGACAAGCGTCTGGCGACCGCCGTGTCGGACTACCTCGAGCATGAGCGCGCCTATGTGGGTCATGCGGTCGAGCAACTGGGCGAACACCTGCCGTTTCGCCAGGACGACTGAGGGCGCCCACGAGCGGAGGTCGCCTCGGATCGGACCGACCGGCCCACGCGTCTCGGAAGCGTCGAGCGAGCTCTCGCCGAGGAGCCCGAGCCCCTTGCCCTTAAGGTTTTAGTGATTGGGACCGGTCACGGTGATGCGGCGGCCGGAGCCGCGCATTCCCCGGGGACCGACCGATCCATGGCCAGCAAGGCTTACCGCTTCCGCGCGACCGCGGCCGCCGTCATGTCGACGCTCGCGGGCCTCGTCCTGTCGACCGCCTTCGCGGTCCCGAGCCGCGCGGCCGAAAGCTACGTCGTACCCGCCACCGATGGCTACGGCATCACCGACTGCATGCGTTCCGGCAGCGCCTGCGGACGCGTCATCGCCGATAGCTGGTGCGAGTCCCACGGCCACGCCCACGCGTTGGCTTTCGGCACGGTAGAGGACGTCACCGGGGCCATCCAGGCCAGCCCGAAGGTGGAGCCCGTCACCTTGGCGTCGACCGGCGACATCGTCATCCGGTGCAGCGACTGACGTTTCGCGCCCTGTCCGGTCAGCCCTTGAACGAATCGCCGCATCTCGGCACATCGTTCGTCGCACCCCAGGGCATGATCGGCACCGCCGACGTCGAGTTCTTCGGCGATCCGTCGATCAGCTTGTCCGAATAGACCATGTAGACGAGGGTGTTGCGTTTCGTGTCGCAGCCCCGCACGATCTGCATGTGCTTGAAGAAGAACGAGCGCTTCTCGCTGAACATCACATCGCCTTGGGCGAGCCTGTCCTTGATCTTGATGGGACCGACCTGTCGACAGGCGAGTGAAATGTCGGACACCTCCTCGGCAACCCCCAAAGCGCCGGCGATGCCGCCCTTCTCGGGCACCGTGTAATAGCACGCGACCCCGTCGACCGCAGGGTCGTCGACCGCATAGGTGGCGAGCTTGTCGTTCGGCGTCAGGGCGCGCCATCTCGTCGATTCTCGGAAGACCAGGTCAGGGCCATCGGACGCCAATGCAGGCGAGATCATCGGCGACACCGCGAGGGCAGTCACGATCACCAGGTGGTATGGGGCGCGCATGGGGAGCCGTCGAGATCGAGGATGACCGTTTCCGGACCCTGCCGGGTCGCCGTGGAACTCACGTCCGCGACCCTAGACCACAGACATGTTTCAGCCAAGAAACTCGTCATGATCGCCAACGGTCGTTGCGGCCCCGATCGAGGCTGACGTGTTTGGGACCGGCGTGATGACAAATCGGAGCCCGTCTTCAAGCTGCACCGCGGGCGTCCTGGCAGCGGGAATCCTGCTGGCCTGCCCGGCGATGTCGCGTCCGGCGCGAGCCCAGGCCGTCGACTGCACGGCGTTGCGGTCGCGGATCGATTCAGCGCAACGGTCCGGCGACAGCGAGTCGGCCGATCTCGCGATCCGTCGGCAAAGGGCCGAACTCGATCGCGTCCAGTCCTATGCCGACGACAGTGGCTGCAGCGGCGGCCTCTTCGACGATCCCGACTCGCTGCAGTGCCGGAGCCTCGCGTTGCGCGTGCAACGGCTGCAGAGCGAGCTTCAGCGTTTGCAGGATCCAGCCTCCCGTGTGGCTACCGACGCCGATAGCCGCCGCCGCGGCCTGCTCGAACAGTTCAACGCCTATTGTGCCGGCGCTGGCGACGAGGCGGCCGATCCGGAGCGCCAGGACGTCGCGCCCACGCCGATGCCGGCCGACCCGGAAGCCGCGCCCGAGGATGCTGCGCCGCCCCCCAAGGCTCGGTTCGCCCAGGTGCTCTGCGTCCGCCAATGCGACGGGGCCTATTATCCGCTGGCCGTCGATGTTGCGGCCGATCAGATCGACGGCATGGACAAGATGTGCAAGGCGCAATGCCCCAGCGCCGAGGCGAGCGCCTTCACGAGCGGCCCGGACGAGGACGTCGGCAAGGCCATCGCGCAGGACGGCAAGACTTACGCGGCCCTGCCGACCGCTTTCAAGTTCCGGTTGGGCGTGACGGCGAGCTGCACTTGCCGGGCGCCGCATCAGAGCTGGGCCGAGGCGCTCGCCCAAGCCGACAGCCTGCTCCAGCCCCGGAAGGGCGACGTCACTGTCACGCCCGACATGGTCGCGGCGATGACGCGGCCGACGGTTCCGCCCCCGGCGACCCCCGTGCCGGGCAAGTCCGGAATTGCCGGGAAGTCCACCAGGAAGCTGCCGACACCCCCAGTCCAGACCCCGGCAGCATCATCCGGAGGCGCCGAGGCTTCGACCCCCAACCCGGGCGAAGATCTCACGCGGCAGTTCCGGCAATCCGCGCCGCTGCTCTAGCCCGGCCGATCAACGGCAGCAGGTGCCGCAAGTCCGGCCCGGTCTCGCGCGCCGTCAGGGCGAGCCGCAGCGGATGGAACAGCGCCCTGCCCTTGCGGCCGCTCGCCGTCTTCAACGCCTCGGTCCAAGCCGCCCAGCTGTCGAGGGTCCAGGGTTCGGGCGGCAGCACCGTCATGGCGGCGTCGAGGAAGGCGCGATCCTCGATGACCGGCGTCACCCGATCCTCGATCACGGCCCACCATTCCGCGGCCTCCGCGAAACGCGAGAGGTTGCCCCGGACCGCCGACCAGAAGGCCTCGGTCTTGTCGCCGACGATCCCGAGTGATGCGAGCCGGGCCGCGACGGTGGCGAAGGGCAGGCCATGCAGCGTCTTGGCCGAGAGTGTCCGGAGCTCGGCCTCGTCGAACCTGGCCGGCGTGCGCGACAGGCGCGACAGGTCGAGGTCGACCCCGAGTTCCGCCAGGGAAGCGACCGGCCGGATCGCGGACGACGAGCCCGTCAGCACCGCCATGGCGGCGACGGCGAGCGCCTCTATCCCGTCGGCCCGCAATGCCGTGACGGACAGCGCGCCCGACCGCTTGCTCAACCCTTCGCCCGATGCCGTGACCAGCAGATTGTGGTGGCCGAAAGCCGGAGGCGAGGCTTGTCCGAGAGCTTCGAACAGCTGGATCTGCACGGCCGTGTTGGTGACATGGTCCTCGCCCCGGATCACATGGGTGATGCCGAGATCCATATCGTCGACCACGGATGGCAGCGTGTAGAGGTAGGATCCGTCGGCCCGCACCAGCACGGGGTCTGACAGCGACGCGCAGTCGATGTGGCTTGCCCCGCGCACAATGTCGTCCCAGGCGACCAAGCGGTGGTCCAGCCTGAAGCGCCAGTGAGGACGTCGGCCCTCAGCCTCGAAGGCCGCAACCTGCTCGGCCGACAGCTTCAGCGCGGCGCGGTCGTAGACGGGCGGCAGCCCGCGGGCTTGCAGGCGCTTGCGGCGGCGCTCGAGTTCCTCGGCCGTCTCGTAGGCGGGGTAGAGACGGCCATCGCGCTTCAGCCTCTCGGCCGCTTCTGCATAGAGTGAAGTCCGGTCCGATTGGCGCACCACGAGGTCGGGCACCACGCCGAGCCATTGCAGGTCGGTCTCGATCGATTCGGCATATTCCGCTCGCGACCGCTCGGTGTCCGTATCGTCGAAGCGCAGCACGAAGCGGCCCCGCCGCGCCTGGCTGAACAGATAGTTGAGGAGCGCGGTGCGGACATTCCCGATGTGGATGCGGCCGGTGGGCGAGGGAGCGAAACGGACGACGGGCTGCAACATGGGTGACTTATGGCGGAGACGGCGGAGCGGCGCAACGCGGGCCCAAACACGCGACTGCATGCCCGGGCCGGAACAGCCTGGGGCCTGGGCGCGTAGAATCCGGTGAGGCACACTCGGCACGATCGGCCGAGCCCGCCCTCCTGCGAAGGACACCCCGATGCTGACGACAACCTTTCCGGTCACGCACACCGACGCGGAATGGCGCTCGATCCTGACGGCCGAGCAATATGACGTTATGCGGGCGCACGGAACCGAAGCGCCGGGCAGTTGCGCCCTGCTGCGCGAGAAGCGGCCCGGCCGGTTTGCCTGCGCGGGATGTGACACGCCGCTTTTCCGCTCGACGCTGAAATTCGAGAGCGGCACCGGCTGGCCGAGCTTCAACGATCCCGTCGAGGGCTCCGTGGAGACATCGGTCGATCGCGATTACGGCATGGTCCGCACGGAAGTCCATTGCGCAACCTGCGGCAGCCACCTCGGCCATGTCTTCGACGACGGCCCGCCGCCCACCGGCTTGCGCTACTGCATCAACGGGGTCGCGTTGACGTTCGAACCGGACTGATAGGCTCGGTCAAGGCGATGGTTGCCTCGCGACGCTTCTGATGGCTCGGCACAGGGGTCTAACGAATTGAGTCAACCGCTATTGACCCGGTGCGCCCTCGGTGTAAGCGAAGCGCGGCCACAGAGCCGAGTTCGACCCTAAGCGGAAGCCGACGCTGGCCTGCGCACTCTCACGCGTAATTTGACAACGCCTTGTCGTATTGACAGCCTTATACTTAGCGCTTATCTGAATCGTATGACCCGAGCCCGTCCCACTGACACTGACCACAAGAGCCGCCTGCGCAGAGCGCTGACCGGCCTCGTCATCGAGGTGTTCCGCCTGAATGGCGACCTGCTCGCTTCTGGGGACGACCTCGTGGGTGACCTCGGGCTGACCAGCGCCCGCTGGCAGGTGCTCGGTGCCATCGCGCTGTCGCCGGTACCGCTGCCCGTGGCACACCTCGCCCGCAACATGGGCCTGACCCGGCAAGCCGTGCAGCGCTCCGTGGACGAGATGCGCGAGGACGGCTTCGTCCGCCTCGATCCGAACCCGCACCATCGGCGAGCAATGCTCGTCACGATGACCACGCGGGGCGAGGCGGCCTATCGCACAGCTAGCGAGCGCCAGGAACGTTGGGCGGATGCCCTTGCGACCGATCTGTCGTCGGAGGGCATCGAGGCCGCAGGCTCGCTCCTACGGGAATTGCAGCGCCGGCTCGATGCTTCCGCCGTCTCGCCTGCCTCGATCGAGAAGAAAGGGACTTCAGATGTCGAAATTCACTGAAATGGACCGCACGGTCACCTTGGCTGACCAACTCAAGGACGAGGGCGGACAAGTGGTCCTCGTCAATACTTTGGTCGTGCCGTCCGAGGATGCCGATCGGCTCCTTGCCGTCTGGGCTGCGGATGCCGCGATCATGAAGCGACAACCAGGCTTCATCTCGACCCAGCTCCACCGCGGCATCGCAGGCAGCGGTACATTCCTCAACTATGCTGTATGGGAGACGGTCGCGCATTTTCGCGCAGCCTTCACCAACCCTGAGTTTCGAGCGCGGCTCGCCGAGTACCCGGACAGCATGACAACAAGCCCGCACCTGTTCCGGTCCGTGGCCGTCCCCGGCATCTGCGTTGCGTGAACCGGTCGGACGCCGGCCGGGGCAAAAGCCCTCGAGGACGATCGCGAGGGGCGTCCCGGGTTGGAGTTTTTCCGCCCGTTAAGCGGCCGCGCCGCTCCCCACGCAAAGCCGTCAGTCCAAGGGGCCTGAACTCTGCGGGATCAGGCTTGGCTTAGCGGCCATGACAGTTGCTCAGGCAACCCGTCGAGTCCTCCGTGCCGAGCCACTAGTCGAGTTCGACCACGAGCCCGTCCTGCAAGGTCACGCGGCGGTCCATGCGGGACGCCAGTTCCATGTTGTGGGTCGCGATCAAGGCCGCGAGGCCCGTGGCTTTGATCAGCGCCGTCAGCGTGTTGAAGACGTGGTCGGCCGTATGCGGGTCGAGGTTGCCGGTGGGCTCGTCGGCCAGCAACATGCCGGGCGCGTTGGCGACCGCGCGGGCGATGGCGACCCGCTGCTGCTCACCACCCGACAATTCCGCCGGGCGATGCAGGAACCTCTTCCCGAGCCCCAGGAAGGACAGCAGTTCCCCGGCCCGCTCGCCCGCCTCGCGCCGGCTCAAGCCGCCGATCATCTGCGGCAGGATCACGTTCTCCAGCGCCGTGAACTCGGGAAGGAGATGGTGGAACTGGTAGACGAAGCCGATGGCGGTGCGGCGCAGCGCCGTACGGGCCGGGTCGCCCATGGCGGCCGTGGGCGAGGCGCCGACATAGACCTCGCCGGCGTCCGGCTTCTCGAGCAGACCCGCCACGTGCAGCAGGGTCGATTTGCCGGCACCCGACGGTGCCACCAGCGCCACCGACTGGCCTGGCCATAAAAGGAGGTCGGCGCCCCGGAGGATGTCGAGGGTGGTCTCGCCCTGCCGGTAGCGGCGCACGACCCCGCTCAGCGTCAGGGCTGGAGAAGACGCCATCATTCGTACCGCAGCGCTTCCACGGGATCGAGGTTCGCGGCGCGCCAGGACGGATAGACGGTGGCCAGCAACGACAGGGCCAGCGCCATGGCGGTCACGGCGATGACGTCGCCGGGCTCGATCACCGACGGCAGGTGCGACAGGAAATAGAGCTCGGACGGAAACAGGTTCGTGTGCATGGCGCTGTTAAGGACGGTGCGGATGCCCTCGATGTTGCTGGCCACGATGACGCCGAGCAGCAGACCCGCGAAGGTCCCGCAGGTGCCGATCGAGGCCCCGGCGATGAGGAAGATCCGCAGGATGGAGCCGCGGGTCGCCCCCATGGTGCGCAGGATGGCGATGTCGGAGCTCTTGTCCTTCACCAGCATGATCAGCCCGGAGATGATGTTGAGGGCCGCCACCAGCACGATCAGCGTCAAGATGATGAACATGACGTTCCGCTCGACGTTGAGCGCGTCGAAGAAGGTCTTGTTGCGCTGGCGCCAATCGGTCATCACGGCCGGACGGTCCATGGCTTTGTCGAGCGTCAACCGCACGGCATCCATGTGGTCCGGGTCGTCGACGAAGACCTCGACCACCGAGGCTTCCCCGTCCTTGCCGAAGTAGCTCTGCGCTTCGCCGAGCGGCATGTAGACGAAGCTCGAATCGAATTCCGACATGCCGATCTGGAAGATGGCGGTCACGGGATAGGACTTGATCCGCGGCGCGACCCCGAAAGGCGTCTGCGCGCCCTTGGCGGTCAGGATCGAGATGTTGTCGCCGAGGCTGAGGCCGAGCGACTCGGCCAGGCGCTGGCCGATGGCGACGCCGCCCGCGGCCTCGAATCCGTCGAGCGTGCCCTGCACCACATGGCCCTCGATGCCGGGTAAGCGCTTCAGGTCGGCCTCCTTGATGCCCCGCACCAGCGCGCCCGACTGGTTGAACGGCGAAGAGACACCGGCCGCGCCCTCGATCATCGGGATGACGAGCTTGACGCCCGGCACGGCTCCGAGCCGCTTCGTCACGGCGTCGTAATCCGTGAACGGCGTATCGGTGGCCTGCACGAAGACATGGCCGTTGATGCCCACGATCTTGTTCAGGAGCTCCTGGCGGAAGCCGTTCATGACCGACATGACGACGATCAACGTCGCCACTCCGAGCAGAATGCCGAGGAACGAGAAGCCGGCGATCACCGAAACGAAGCTTCCGGCGCGCCTTGCCCTGAGATAGCGCAGCGCGACGATCCACTCGAAACCCGAGAAGGGGCGTGTCGCGCGGGAGCCGGTGCGCGGCGGAGCAGCCGCTTCGGCGTGGGCCATCGTCATGGCGTCGATCCTTCGGAAGGCATCAGTGCGAGACGGCCGGCGCCAGAGCCCGAAGCCGCGCCAGGATCTCGTCTGGCGGCAACATCTCCTTGGCCCCGCTCCGACGGTGCTTCAATTCGAGCCTGCCGTCGACGAGACCCCTGGGGCCGACCAGCACCTGGTAAGGCACGCCGATCAGGTCGAGGGTCGCGAACTTGGTGCCGGGCCGTTCGTCGCGGTCGTCATAGAGCGCGTCGATGCCAGTGCCGAGCAGCCCCTTGTAGAGCGTCTCGCAGGCCGCATCGGTCTCGGCGTTGCCGGTTTTCAGATTGGCGATGCCGACCGTGAAAGGCGCGACCGCGTCGGGCCAGAGGATGCCGTCGTCGTCATGTCCCGCTTCGATCAAGGCCGCGACGACGCGCGACGGGCCGATGCCGTAGGAGCCCATGTGGACCGGCACCTCCCTGCCGTCGGGCCCGTTGACGACGGCCCGCATGGGCTCGGAATATTTGGTGCCGAAGTAGAAGATGTGCCCGACCTCGATGCCGCGCGCCGTGAGGCGGTACTCTTCGGGCACGGCCTCGAAGCCGGCCGCGTCGAACTTCTCGCTCGTCGCCGCGAACAGGCTGGTCCAGTGGTCGACGACGCCTTGCAAACCCGCGGCGTCGTCGAAATCGATGTCTGCGGCGGGCGGCGTGAATCCGAGATAGTCCTTGTGGCAGAAGACCTCACTCTCGCCGGTCGAGGCCAGGATGATGAACTCGTGGCTGAGATCGCCGCCGATCGGGCCGGTGTCGGCCACCATGGGAATGGCCGTCATGCCGAGCCGCGCGAAGGTGCGCAGGTAGGCCACGAACATCCTGTTGTAGCTGTGCCGGGCGCCCTCCAGGTCGAGGTCGAACGAATAGGCGTCCTTCATCAGGAACTCCCGGCTCCGCATCACGCCGAACCGCGGCCGCACCTCGTCACGGAACTTCCACTGGATGTGGTAGAGGTTGAGCGGCAGGTCCTTGTAGGACCGGACGGAGGCCCGGAAGATCTCCGTCACCATCTCCTCGTTGGTGGGTCCGTAGAGCATCTCGCGCTCGTGCCGGTCCTTGATGCGGAGCATCTCCTTGCCGTAGTCGTCGTAACGGCCGGACTCGCGCCACAGGTCGGCGGACTGGACGGTCGGCATCTTGATCTCGATGGCGCCGGCGCGGTTCTGCTCCTCGCGGATGATGGCGTTGACCTTGTCGAGCACGCGCAGTCCGAGCGGCAGCCAGGCGTAGATGCCGGCCGCCTCCTGCCGGATCATGCCGGCCCGCAGCATGAGGCGATGCGACACGATCTCGGCTTCCTTCGGCGTCTCGCGCAGGATCGGCAGAAAGTATCGGCTCAGGCGCATCGGATGGTCTCGGGGAGCTGCGGGCGCGGAGCGTGAGGCGCGCCGAAGCGGCTAACAAACGCATAGGCCGGGAAAACACAAGGATGCTCGAACCTCGCGCGGAGCTTGCCTCGATGCGCCGGGCATCGGCGCGGCAGCTTTGCGGCGCCTTCAAGGGTGGCGGCCGTCATCTCAATCCGCGAGACCGCCGGCCCATCCTGCCCTGGCGGTGGCGGCGACGTCTTCGAACCGGCGCTCTGCGATCGCGGCGCGGAGCCCCGCCATGAGCGACTGATAATAGGCGAGATTGGCCCAGCTCAGCAGCATCATGCCGAGGATCTCGCCCGACTTCACCAAGTGGTGCAGGTAGGCGCGGGAATAGTCGCGGGCGGCCGGGCAGTCGGAGGCCTCGTCGAGCGGCCGCGGGTCGGCCGCGTGGCGGGCATTGCGCAAGTTGATCTTGCCGAAACGCGTATAGGCGACGCCATGGCGACCGGCCCGGGTCGGCATCACGCAGTCGAACATGTCGACGCCGCGCCTGACGGCCTCGACGAGGTCGTCGGGCGTGCCGACCCCCATCAGGTAGCGCGGCTTGGCGGCCGGGAGATGGGGTTCGACGGTCTCGATCGTGCTCAGCATGTCGGCCTGCGGCTCGCCGACCGCGAGGCCCCCGATGGCGATCCCGCCGAAAGGCATGCCGGCGAGCGCCTTCGCGCTCGCGACCCGCGACGATGAAACCGTGCCGCCCTGGACGATGCCGAAGACGGCGCGCCCCGGGCGGGCCTCGAAGGCCTCGAGCGACCGCTCGGCCCAGCGCAGCGAAAGCTGCATGGCGCGCTCGACCTCCGCATCGCTCGCAGGCAGGCGAACGCATTCGTCGAGCTGCATGTGGATGTCGGAGCCGAGCAGCGCCTGGATCTGCATCGAACGCTCGGGCGTGAGCTGATGACGGCTGCCGTCGATATGGGACTGGAAGGTGACGCCCGTCTCGTCGAGCTTGCGCAGCTTGGCCAGCGACATGACCTGGAAGCCCCCCGAATCCGTGAGGATCGGGCCCGACCATGTGCTGAACCTGTGCAGCCCTCCGAGTTCCGCCACCCGCTCGGCGCCCGGCCGCACCATGAGGTGGTAGGTGTTGCCCAGCACGATGTCGGCCCCGAGTGCCCGCACCTGGTCCATGTACATCGCTTTGACGGTGCCGGCCGTGCCGACCGGCATGAAGGCCGGCGTGCGGATGGTCCCGCGGCCCGTATGGATCAGGCCGGTCCTGGCAGCGCCGTCCCGGCCCAGGATTTCATAGCGGAACTCGACCGTCATCGCGCATGGTCCGGCAACGGTGCCGCTGCGTCGGGCGCGGGCCACAACAGGCTCGCATCGCCGTAGGAGTAGAACCGATACCCGGCCCGGATCGCGTGAGCATAGGCGTCCCGCATCGTGTCGAGACCCGAGAAGGCGCTGACCAGCATGAACAGCGTCGAACGCGGCAGGTGGAAATTGGTCATCAGCAGATCCACGGCGCGGAACCGGTAGCCGGGCGTTATGAAGATCGAGGTCGCGCCCGAGAAGGGCCGCACCACGCCATCGGGGCCGGTCGCGCTTTCGAGGATGCGCAACACCGTCGTGCCGACCGCGACCACGCGGCCGCCGCGACGACGCACGGCATCGAGCGCCGCGGCCGTGTCGGCCGATACGGTGCCAATCTCACTGTGCATACGGTGCCCTTCCGTCGTCGCGGACTTGACGGGCAGGAAGGTACCGGCACCGACATGGAGTGTGACGCGGTGGAGCGACACGCGGCGGCGGTCGAGCGCCGCAACGAGGTCTTGCGTGAAATGGAGCCCGGCCGTCGGTGCCGCGACGGCACCGGCGTGGTCCGCGAAGAGGGTCTGGTAGTCGGCCGCATCGGCGGCGTCGCCGGCGCGACGGCGCTCGATGTAGGGAGGCAGCGGCATCTGGCCGACAAGTGCCGTGGCGGCGTCGAGGGCTTCGCCGCAGCGGTCGAACGTCAGGCTCACCTCGCCGCCGTCCTTGTCCGTGGCCCGTGCGGTCAAAGCGTCGTCATCCGCCCCGAACAGCAGGACATCGCCCTCCGCTAGGCGCTTGGCGGGCCGGACGAACGCCCGCCAGCGGTCGGGCGCATCGCGCCGGTGCAGCGTAACCTCGATCCGTGCTGCCGCCTCGCCGCGCCTGCGGATGCCGAACAGGCGGGCCGGCACGACCCGGGTGTCGTTGACCACCAGGGCGTCGCCCGGCTGGAGCAGGTCCGGCAGGTCGCGGATCCCCCGATCGGCGAAAGGCACGGGCGCTCCGGGGCGAACCGTGAGCAGGCGGGCGGCGTCGCGCGGCTTCGCCGGCCGCAGCGCGATCGCGGCGTCGGGCAGTTCGAAGTCGAAGGCGTCGACAAGCATGGATACGAAAGCCGAAGCCCGGTCCGCCGCGGGCGGACCGGGCCGTTGCACGGGAGCCTCGGAGACCCGGGATCAGCTCAAGGCGGCGGTGGTGATGCGGTCCGGCTCGCGCGGGGGTTCGCCGCGATTGATCTTGTCGACGTTCTCCATGCCGGATACGACCTGCCCCCACACGGTATATTGCTTGTCGAGGAAGCCCGCGTCATCGAAGCAGATGAAGAACTGCGAGTTGGCCGAATTGGGGCTGGAGGAACGCGCCATGGAGCAGATGCCGCGGACGTGCGGCTCGGCGCTGAACTCGGCCTTGAGGTTCGGGTACTTGGATCCCCCCGTGCCGCGGCCGTCGGGGCAGCCGGTCTGGGCCATGAAGCCCTCGATGACGCGGTGGAAGATGATCCCGTCATAGAACTTCTCCCCGACGAGCTTCTTGATGTGCTCGACGTGGCCGGGCGCCAGGTCCGGGCGGAGCTTGATGACGACGGGACCTTTGGTGGTGTCCAGCGTCAGCGTGTTGTTATCGGTCATTTTATGTCCTGATGGATGAAGCGGATGGCGAAGATCTCGCCCGCGATCGCGGCGCCGAGCGATGGCGAGAGGTGAAGCGGCGTGCAGCGTTTAAGCCCCGCCAACAGCGAATGCGCAAGGTCGGACTTCTGCTCCGCCGTCCCTGCGTCGCTGTAGGGGATGCGCGGCAGACCGAAGATCGAACCGTCGCGCTTGAAGCTGACCCGCAACGTGACGGATCCCCAGGTCAGGCCTTGAGGTGGGGCGAAGCAACCGCCGAGCGCCTGGGCGACCTGAATGAAACGGTCCAGGGTCGGCGGCACGGACAAGGTCTGGCCGGCACCGACCATCACGGAAACATGGAAGCCGTGGGACAGCGCCGGCAGATCACCGGGCCCGGGCTCGCGCTCGATCAAGGGCGAAGGGCCGGGCCCCTCGGGCTGGAGGAACTCGTCCGAGGGCGGCGGAGGCAACAGGTATGGCGGGACGTTCGGACCGAACTCCGGCCGGCGGAAAAAACGCCCCGGCGGGAAACGGCGACGCCGGAAGAGCCGCGGCCCGGCGCGAAACGGCACGACGTTCGGGCGCGCAGGCCTCGGGCGCGGTATCGAGCTTTCGGGACCGAGCGTCGCCGCGGGCGACGGCCCCGAAGCGACGAATGCCGCCAGGGCGACCCAACGCGCTACACGCAAGGCCGCGCTATTTGGCGGACGCCATTCGCATCTTGACGATCTTGTCCGGGCTGGTGACCTTACCGTTGTCGTCGGATGCGCCCTTCTTGATCTTGTCGACGACGTCCATCCCGGCCGTGACCTGCCCGACCACCGTGTACTGGCCGTTGAGGAAAGGCGCATCGCCGAGGCAGATGAAGAACTGCGAATTGGCCGAATCGGGGCTCGAGGAGCGCGCCATGCCGAGCGTGCCGCGCTTGAACGGCGTGTCGGTGAACTCGGCCTTGAGATCGGGAAGCTTGGAGCCGCCCATGCCGGTGCCGGTCGGGTCGCCGGTCTGGGCCATGAAGCCGCCGATCACGCGGTGAAACACGATGCCGTCGTAGAAGTGGTCGCCGACCAGCTTCTCGATCTGCTTCACGTGGTTGGGCGCGAGGTTGGGCGCGAGCTGGATCGTGATGCGACCATCCTTGGTGTCCATGTAGACCGTGTGGTCGTCGGCGCGGGCCGGGACGACAGCCAGCGCCAGGGCGGCCGAGGCGGCCAGGAGAACATCACGACGGCGTAGGTTCATTTCGGCCTCACGGTTTGTTTGCCGCCCAGCACATAGGCGGAGGGTCCGACGGAGGCAAGCCGAGGAGTTCAGCGGCCCTTCGCGACCAGCAAGTTGATGGCAAGGCGGCGCCGTGCGTCTTCGTCCAAGCGTGCCAACAACTCCACGGTCTCTCTCGCCTTCCTGATTTGCTTTCGGCCACGAGCGCATCGGCCGACAACACCAGCTTGGCGCTCGCCTTCGCTTCTGGGTAGGCCGCGGCCGTCTCTACATCGAGGTCACTCGATCGGAGCAGCACCAACCTATGCCTTCGCCTCGAAACGCAGCTCCAGCGTGGTGTTGGCCAGCCATTCGCCGTTGACCGGCACTGAGTTGCGGCTCTGGGCCTTGTAGCCGCGGTGCTCGAAGAAGGCGCGCGCCGTGTCGCTGGAGTCGACCGACAACGACTTGGCGCCCCGCGCCTTGGCAAGCTTCTCCAAAGCGTCGATCAGAAGCGTACCGAGCCCCTGCCCGGCCAGCGCCGGATAGACGTAGACCATGTCGATCCGGTCGTTGCCCTTCAGCGACGCGAAGGCGGCCGGAGCGCCCGACACCGTGGCCACCAGGGTCAGCAGGGCGCCGAGCTTCTCGCCGAAGCGCGCCTCGTCGGCCGCCAGCGCCGCCCAGGCATTGCGCTGATCCTTGTCGTAGTCCTCGGCCGTCAGGTCCTCCACGCTGGCCCGGTAGATCGCGGCCAGCATGGCGGCGTCGGCCGGCAGCATAGGCCGCAGCGCCGGGGTCTGGGCGGGCTTCGGCATCACGGTCCTCCCTTCCGGCCTACGCTCCAGGACGTCGTGCCGTCCTTGTTGTCCTTGAGGGTGACACCCAGGGCCGCGAGTTCGTCGCGGATGCGGTCCGACTCGGCCCACTGCTTGGACCGGCGCGCCGCGAGCCGGGCTTCGACCAGGCGCTCGACCGCGGCCGGATCGAGGCCGGCCCCCGCCTCCCGGCGAGCGCGCCAGGCGGACCGTGTCTCCCCCAAGAGGCCCAGCAGGCGGGCCGACGCCAACGCCGCCCCGCCCGCACCCGGTTCTCCCATCCTGGCGAACACAGCGTGCAGTGCGGCGATCGCGGCCGGCGTGTTGAGGTCATCCGATAGTTCGTCGAGGACGCTCGAGGCCGGCTCAGTGGCAGGCTCGGCGCCCTCGATCAGTCCGTACCACCGGTCGAGGGTCTGCTCGGCCTCTTCCAGCGCCCTCAGCGTCCAGTCGATAGGCTGGCGGTAGTGCGTGCGCAGCATGGCGAGGCGCAAGACCTCCCCCGGCCAGGTCCGTCCACCGAAGGCGTTCGAGCCCAGCAGGTCCTGGATGGTGATGAAATTGCCGAGCGATTTCGACATCTTCTGGCCCTCGACCTGGAGGAAGCCGTTGTGCATCCAGATCTGGGCCATGAACGGCCGGTCGAAGGCGCAGCAGCTCTGCGCCAGCTCGTTCTCGTGGTGCGGGAAGATCAGGTCGATGCCGCCGCCGTGGATGTCGAAAGTCTCGCCGAGGTGCTTCCACGTCATGGCCGAGCATTCGAGGTGCCAGCCCGGGCGGCCGCGGCCCCACGGGCTTTCCCAGCCGGGCTCCTCCGGAGTCGAGGGTTTCCACAGCACGAAATCGCCGTCGGCGCGCTTGTAGGGCGCCACCTCGACGCGCGCGCCGGCCAGCATCTCGTCGAGCGTCCGATGCGAGAGCCTTCCGTAATCGGCCATGGAATCGACCGCGAAGAGCACATGGCCTTCGCCCCCGGCTTGCCGGGCAGCGTAGGCGTGGCCCGTCGCGACCAGCCGCTCCGTGACGGCGATCATCTCCGGTATATGGTCGGTCGCACGCGGCTCGACGGTCGGCGGCAGGCAGCCCAACGGAGCGACATCCTCGGCGAAGCCTCGCGCGGTGCTTTCGGTCAGCTCGCGGATCGACAGGCTGCGCTCGGCCGCGCGCGCGATGATCTTGTCGTCGATGTCGGTGATGTTGCGGGCATAGACGACGTGGTCCGGGCCGTAGAGGTGGCGCAACAGCCGGAACAGCACGTCGAAGACGATCACGGGCCGCGCATTGCCGATATGGGCGCGGCCGTAGACCGTGGGGCCGCAGACGTAGAGCCTCACCCGCTCGGGATCGAGCGGCAGGAAATCTTCCTTGCGTCGCGTCAGCGTGTTGTAGAGGCGCAGACCCATCCGGTTCCTCGATCCCTGCGGCGGCCCAGGGGTTTCGGACGGAGAAGCGAGGCGTCGTTCCCTCAAGCCGTCGTCGGTCACCCGACCCTTTCGTCACGCGGCAGGGTCTAATGCAGGTTCGGTCCGCACGGAAGCTCCCGGCTCATCGAACCGCGACACCTCTCGCGTTTTATGATGCGAGGACCGTCGGACCAGGTCAGCCGAGGCTACAGAAGGTCACGGCGTAGGCCGCGGCATGAGGAACCGGGACGTGGTCTCGGCGCACAACCGCCGATCGGGCCAGTTCGGCGCGCTTCCGCAACATGCGCTGGGCGATGGCGCGCAATCCACTGAGCAGGGGCTGATCCTCGCCCGCCATGGCGATCGTGAGCTGGCGCCAATCGTGTTCGGTGGCGTCGAGGACGAAGCCCGACACGAGCGACGCGGTCAGGGCGCCCACGGACAGCCCGGAGCGCGCGGCTTCCGACCGCATCGCGGCGGCGAAATCTCCGCCGACCGACGCGACGGCTGCCGCCGCGACAGGCTCGTGGGTGCATGAGTGGAGGATATCGGCCACCAGCATCATAGCGCTCCCGTGTTCTCGGCGACGGTGCCTCGACGGGAGCCGTTCTGCCGGCCGATCGGGGTGACACGATGACCGGATTGGGAGCCTTGATGGCCGAACCGAGTCTGGACTCTCAATGGGGGACTGAACCGGCCGCGGCAGATGCCGCGGCCAATCGAATTATTGCGCGGCCAGCCCCGCCGTGTCGGTCACGGCATGGGTCCAGGCGCCCTGCGGCTCCTTGGTGATGACCGGATCGGAACCCGACGACAGCAGCACCTTGACGGTGCGGGCGTAATCCGTCGGATCCAGCACGCCCGTGGCGCCCGCCGTCAACTTGTTGACGTCCTCCATCATGTGCTTCTGATGCAGTTCGGTCTGGGCGCCGGACGTGTCATTATCGAGCACGATCTTGACGGCCTCGTCGGCATGCGCCCGTGCGTAGTCCCAGCCCTTCATGCTGGCCTTGACGAAGCGGGCCATCTTGTCGAGGTCGGCGGGATCCTTGATCTTGCCGTCGAGCGTGTAGAGCCCATCCTCCATCGTGGACACACCCTCGTCGGTGTAGTTGAACACGGTGAGTTGGGCCGGCTTCATCCCGGCCTCGATCAACTGCCAATATTCGTTGTACGTCATGGTGGAGATGCAGGCCGCCTGCTTCTGCAGCAGCGGATCGACGTTGAAGCCCTGCTTCAGCACGGTCACGCCCGTCGGAGAACCGTCGGTCTTCACTCCGAGCTTCGCCATCCAGGCCAGGAACGGATATTCGTTGCCGTAGAACCAGACGCCGAGCGTATGGCCCGGGAATTCGGCGGGCGTCTTGACGCCGGAATCGGCCCGGCAGGTCAATTGCAGGCCGGAGCGCTTGAACGGCTGGGCGATGTTGACGACGGGCGAACCCTTTTCGCGGGTCGCCAGGGCCGATGGCATCCAATCGACCGCGACGTCGGCACCCCCGCCCGCCAACACCTGCTCGGGGTTGATATCGGGGCCGCCCGGCTTGATCGTCACGTCGAGCCCGGCGTCTTTGTAGAAGCCCTTGTCCTTGGCCACGTAGTAGCCGGCGAACTGCGCGTCCGCGACCCACTTCAGCTGCAGCGTCAGCTTGTCGGCCGCCTGAGCGCCGCCCTCGGCTCCGAAGCTCGCCAACGCCAGGGCGGCCAGCCCGCATAATGTGGTTCTCATGCTGTTTCCTCCGGTTGAGATCAGGACTGTCGGCCGCGATAGGACGGATGCCAGAAGGTGGCCCGACGCTCCACTGTGGCGACGAGCCCGTAGAGCAGCGAACCCGACAGCGCCGCCACCGCGATGGTGGCCCAGACCATGTCGATGTTCATGCGGCCGACCTCCACGTTGATGCGGAAACCCATGCCGACGATCGGCGTGCCGAAGAACTCGGCCACGATAGCGCCGATCAGCGCCAGGGTGGTGTTGATCTTGAGCCCGTTGAACACGAAGGGCAGCGCGGCGGGCAGGCGCAGCTTGGCCAGCGTTGCCCCGTAGGAGGCCGCGTAGGTGCTCATCAGGTCGCGTTCCACCCGACCGGAGGCGGCGAGCCCGGCGTTGCAGTTCACCAGCATGGGGAAGAAGGTCATCACGGCGACGACCGCGGCCTTGGACGGCCAGTCGAACCCGAACCACATCACCATGATGGGTGCCACGCCGACGATCGGCAGCGCCGACGCCAGGGTGCCGAGCGGCAGCAGCCCGCGCTGCAGGAACGGTACTCGATCGATCAGCAGCGCCACGAGCAGCCCCGCCCCGCAGCCTACCCCATAACCGGCCGCGAGGCCCTTGAAGGTCTGCACGAAATCCCGCGCGAGCATGACCGGGGATCCCGCGAGCCTCGCCACGACGGCGGACGGCGGCGGCAGGATGACGCCTGGCACGCCGAAGCCGCGCACCGCCATCTCCCACCAGAACAGCACGGTGGCGCCGAAGATCACCGGCACGGCGATCGCCGCGACCCGCCCGAACCAGCCGTGCCGCGGCGCCCGCCGGACGATCGTTTCGACGAGGACCCAGGCCGCGATCCAGACCGCACCGCAGCCGAGCCAATAGGCGGGACCGCTCATGGCCGCCCTGCTCCGGCGGGCGCGAGCAGGCGCTCGGTGAGGTCGACGAGCCCCACCATAAGGGCGCCGCAGCAGGCCGCAACCAGCAGCGCGGCCCAGATCTGCACGGTCTGCCCATAGTACGAGCCGGCCAGGAGACGCGCCCCGAGGCCGCCGTCCTCGCTCTTCGTCACCTCGGCCACGACGGTGCCGACGAGGCTCGCCGCGACCCCGATCTTCAGGCTCGCGAAAAGGAAGGGCAGGCTCGCCGGCAGCCGCAGCTTGCCCAAGGTCTGCAGGGTCGAGGCCGAGTAGGTCCACAGCAGGTCGCGTTGCAGCGGGTCGGGCGAGCGCAGGCCCTTCACCATGCCGACCGTGACGGGGAAGAAGGAGAGATAGGCCGCGATGACGGCCTTGGGCAGCAGGCCCGTGACCGCGAACTGGTTCATGATCACGACGATCATGGGCGCCAGCGCCACGATCGGCACGGTCTGGGACGCGATGATCCAGGGCATCATCCCCCGGTCGAGACTCGGGACGTGAACGACAAGGAGGCTCAGGCCGAAGCCGACCGCGGTTCCGAGCAGGAAGCCGAGCACCGTTGCCTCGAGAGTGATGCCGGCATGGAACACCAGGCTGCGCTTCGACGTGACCGGCACCTCGAACACGGATCTGGCGATCTCGGCCGCGATCTGGTGCGGAGCCGGCAGGCGCGGGTGGTCCTGCGCCCAGGTGCCGGCCACGAGGTCCCGCCAACCGTAGTCCGTGGTGCCCGCATTGCCGAAGGCGTCGCGCTGCAGGTCCGCGTTCAAGCCCACGGCCGCGACGTACCAGACCGCAAGGATAGCCAGCACCACGACCGCGATGGGAATCGCGGCCCCGGCGAGCCGTCGCCCGCCCGCGCCGAGCCGCGGCAGTCGCGTCGCGGATGGCAGGGCGCCCGCCCGGGCTCGGGCCTCAATCGACATAGGCGTGGCCGGCCCGCAAACCCTCGCGCACCCGATGCGCCACCTCGAGGAACGCGGGCGTCTCGCGGATGTCGAGCGTGCGGTCCCGCGGGAAGTCGCAATCGACGATGTCGTGCACTTTCCCGGGACGGGGCGACATGATGACGACCCGGGTCGACAGGAACACGGCTTCGGGGATCGAATGGGTGACGAACACCACGGTCTTCGCGGTGTGCTCCCACAGGCGCAGCAATTGCTCGTTCAGCTTGTCGCGCACGATCTCGTCGAGAGCGCCGAACGGCTCGTCCATCAGCAGGAGGTCGGGGTCGAACGACAGGGCGCGGGCGATGGAGGCGCGCTGCTGCATGCCGCCCGAGAGCTGCCAGGGATACTTGTTGGCGAAGCCGGTCAGGTTGACGAGCGACAGGCCGGCCTCGACCCTGGCGCGCCGCTCCTCGCGGCCATAGCCCATGATCTCCAGCGGCAGGGCGATGTTGCGCCCCACCGTGCGCCATGGATAGAGCGCGGGCGCCTGGAACACATAGCCGTAGGAGCGCCTGAGCCGGGCCTCGCGCGGGCTCAGGCCGTTGACCGCGATATGGCCGGAGGTGGCGCTTTCGAGGTCACCGATCACGCGCAGCAGGGTGGTTTTGCCGCAACCCGACGGTCCGATCAGCGATACGAACTCGCCCGGCATCACGGTGAGCGACACATGCGACAGGGCATGGACCGGACCGTCGGCCGTCTCGAACACCAGCGACAGGTCGTCTGCCGCGATGGCGGGGATCGCCGCCTCCGCGGACGTCGAGCGCTCCGGGGCGACCGCGACATCCATGGTCAGGGCACCCCAGGAAACATGTGCTCCGGGAAGGACGGCGGACCACCAGGTTCCGTTTGCGAACGGTGAAGCATCCGTCTCATCGGGACCCTCAGCGGGCAACCGGTTTCGGCGCGTGGACACCCCGCCAACGGCGCAAGGCGCTGGCCTCGGGCGTGAAGGGCTGCCGCGGCACGAAGCGACCGCGGCCGGGTTCGGCCGAGACCTTGCCATCGTGGCAGGCGACCTCGCCGCGCGACAGCGTCGTGCGGGGCAGCCCTTCGACCACGATGCCCTCGAACACGTTGTAATCGATCGCGGAGTGCTGGGTAGCGGCCGAGATGGTCTTGGTGGCCCTGGGGTCCCAGACCACGATGTCGGCATCGGCTCCGACCGCGATGGCGCCCTTCCTGGGATAGAGGTTCAGGATGCGGGCGATGTTGGTCGAGGTGACGGCCACGAACTCGTTCACCGTCAGCCGCCCCGCCCCGACACCGCGCGTCCACAGCACCGGCATGCGGTCCTCGAGCCCGCCGGTGCCGTTGGGGATCCTCGTGAAATCCTCGCGGCCGAAGCGCTTCTGCTCGGTCGTGAAGGCGCAGTGATCGGTCGCCACGACCTGGAGCGAGCCGGCCCGCAGGCCGTTCCACAGGTCGTCCTGGTGCTTCCTGTCCCGGAACGGCGGCGACATCACGCGCCGCGCCGCATGGTCCCAATCGGGGTTGAGGTATTCGGTCTCGTCGAGCACGAGGTGTTGGATCAAGGGCTCGCCATACACCCGCCGGCCGAGCGAGCGGGCGCGCCGAATGGCCTCGTGGGCCTCGATCGACGACGTGTGGACGATGTAGAGCGGCACACCGGCCTGGTCGGCCAGCATGATGGCCCGGTTGGCGGCCTCGCCCTCGACCTCCGGCGGGCGGGAATAGGCGTGGCCCTCTGGCCCCGTGACGCCGGAGGCCAGCAGTTCCGCCTGCAGCGCCGCCACCACGTCGCCGTTTTCGGCATGGACCAGCGGCATGGCGCCGAGTTCGGCGCAGCGCTTGAACGAGGCGAACATCTCCTCGTCGTCGACCATCAAGGCGCCCTTGTAGGCCATGAAATGCTTGAACGTGGTCACGCCCTTGGCCACCACAGCGGCCATCTCCTCGCGGATAGCGTCCGACCAGGACACGATGCACATGTGATACGCGTAATCGGTCCTGGCCGTGGCCGAGCGCCGGTCCCAATCGGCCCAGGCGTCGAGCAGCTTCTGCCCGTGGCTCGGGATGCAGAAATCCACCACCATCGTGGTTCCGCCGGCCAGCGCGGCCCTCGTACCGGTGTCGTAATCGTCGGCCGTGGTCGTGCCCATGAAGGGCATTTCGAGGTGGGTATGGGGATCGATGCCGCCCGGCATCACGTAGCAGCCGGCGGCGTCGATGACCTTGTCGCCGCGGAGGTTCGGGCCGACCTCGGCGATCCCCTCGCCGTCGATCAGCACGTCGGCCGCGAAGCTGCGCGCCGCGGTCACCACCGTCCCGCCCCTGATCACCGTCGACATAATTGCGGTCCCGTTTGTGTCCTTCGGAGGTCAGCCGACGATCTCGGCCTTGTCGAGCGCGGCGTGCAACAGCACCGCAGCACCGGCGCTGGCCCAGGCCGGCGAGATCTCCTCGGCCTCGTTGTGGCTCACCCCATCCACGCAGGGCGTGAAGATCATCGCGGTCGGCGCCACCCGGGCCATGTAGCAAGCGTCATGCCCGGCGCCCGAGACTATGTCGCGATGGCTGAGGCCGCAACGCTCGGCAGCGCGCCGCACCGCCCCGACGCAGCCGGGATCGAAGGCCACCGCCGCGTAGGAGAACACCTGCTCGATCTTCGCCTCGAGCTTCGCCGCGGCCGCGATCTCGGCGATGCCGTCCCGCAAGGCACGATCCATGACCGTCAGGACCGCATCGTCGGGGTGGCGGAACTCGCAGGTGAGGAAGACCTCGCCCGGGATCACGTTGCGCGAGTTCGGGTGAGGGTTGAGCATTCCCGTGGTGGCGACCGCCAGGGGCGGGTGGGCGAGGCCGATGCGGTTCACCAGCTCGACCACCCGGGCCGCGCCGACGAGCGCATCGCGCCGACGCGGCATCGGGGTCGAGCCGGCATGGCTCTCGAAGCCCGTCAACGTCACCTCGTACCAGCGCTGCCCCTGCCCGTGCGTGACGACGCCGATATCGACGCCCTCGTCCTCCAGGATGGGGCCCTGCTCGATGTGGAGCTCGAAGAAGGCGTGGATGTCGCGGCCCCCGACCGGCGCATCGCCTTTGAAACCGATGCGCTCGAGTTCGTCGCCGAGCTTCAGCCCGTCGCGGTCCGTGAGGCCGTAAGCGTCGTCGAGCTTGTAAGCGCCGGCGAAGACGCCCGACGCCACCATGGCGGGCGCGAAGCGCGAGCCCTCCTCGTTGGTCCAATTGGCGACCTCGATCGGGTGGCGCGTCCTGATGTTGAGGTCGTTCAACGAGCGCATCACTTCGAGCGCGCCCAGGACGCCCAGCACGCCGTCGAATTTGCCACCGGTCGGTTGGGTATCGAGGTGGCTGCCCATGACCACGGGCGGCAGGCTGTCGTTCTCGCCGCGACGCCGGGCGAACATATTGCCCATCCGATCGACCGTCATGCCCAGGCCCGCCTCGGCGCACCAGCGCGCGAAGAGATCGCGGCCCTGGCGGTCGAGATCGGTCAGGGTGAGGCGGTTGCAGCCCCCCTTGGGGGTCGCGCCGATCTTCGCCATCTCCATCAGACTGTCCCAAAGCCGCGCGCCGTCGATGCGGATGTTGGACGGATCTGGCATGAGTGACCTCGAAGGGCGCGCGACATCGGGGTCGCAGTGCGGTTCGATGTTACCGATAGAGTCCGCCGTCGGTCAAACCCCCGGATTCGCGTCCGCCCGGGCTCTGCGGCGTTCCGCAGTCGTAGGCGCCCCGGCGTGACAGCGGAAGCGATCCCGTTTAATGGATCGGCGCCTTTGCGGGGGACACCACCATGCGGTTGAGCGCGCGCAATCAATTGAAGGGCAAGATCCTCGACGTCGTGAAGGGCCAGACCACGGCCCGCGTGCGGATCGACATCGGGGGCGGCGTCATCGTGACGTCTTCCGTCACCAACGAGGCCGTGGACGATCTCGGGCTCAAGGCCGGCATGGAAGCCTGGGCAGTCATCAAGGCGTCCGACGTCATGGTGGCGGTCGGCTGATGCCTGCCCTGAGCCGGCTCGCGCTCCTCGGCCTGGCGCTGCTGCCCGGACCCGCCTGGGCCCAGGACTCGGGCGGCTGCGCCAAGTTCAAATGGTCGATCGCCCGCGAGCAATCGGCCTTCTCGAGGCCGGGCCTCGAGGGCGTCGCGCCGGGCAAGCCGCTCCCCGGCATCATGGATCCGGCGGTCGTCAGGCTGCAGCCGGTGGCCGAGGTCGCCTTCGTGCAGCCGCCGCACCACAAGCCCGGCGACCGCACGTTCGGTGGCGTATTCAAGCTGCCGCCCATCGCGGTCGCCGGGACCTATCAGCTCACGCTGTCGGACGAGGCCTGGATCGACATGCTGCAGGGTGGCCATGAGGTCCGCTCCTCGGCCTTCTCGGGCGTCAAGGACTGCCCCGGCATCCGCAAGAGCGTCCGCTTCCCACTGCAGACGGGGGACGCTTCCGTGCAGATCAGCGGCTCGCCGAGCGACAGCATCAAGGTCGAGCTGCTCCCGGCCGAATAGCATGCGCAGGGCAATCGGGTGAACGCTGTGGCGTATCCTCCTCCGCAGCGCGGAGGAGGGGGACCACGCGAGGTCGAGCTTGCTCGGCCAGCGTGGTGGAGGAGGCGACGCAGGGTGAACGGCTCCAAAGGAGCTTTCGCCCGATCGCCCGAGTAGCACGCGCCGGGCGGATTGACCGCGGTCCTCCACGCTCATAGCCTGATGTCCGAGCCGCGGCGAAGACCGCGGCCGGACCTGGAGGACGACGCCTTGAGCACGAGATCCCGACAAGACCGCCGTGACGTTCTGCGCCTGATGGCGGCCGGAGCGGCCGGCATCACGCTGCCGCTGGCGTTCGGCACCGCCGCCCGCGCGGCCGACAAGCGCGTCGGGCTCGTGGTCAAGAACCTCGGCAACTCCTATTTCGACGCCTGCCGCGACGGCGCGTTGGAAGCCGCCAAGGCGATCGGCGGCATGGAGATCATCTATACGGCTCCGACCAAGCCGACCGCCGAGGACCAGATCGCGGTGCTCGATTCGCTGCTGGCCCAGAAGGTCGATGGCATCATCGTGGCTGCCGACGACGCCAATGCGCTGGTTCCTTTCGGCAAGAAAGCGGCGCAGCGCGGCATCAAGGTGATCTCCTTCGATTCGGCCATCGCGCCCGGCGGCCGCCTGGTCCACCTCGCCGCCTCTTCGACGGACCTGATCGGCGCCAAGCAGGTGCAGATGATCGCCAAGACGCTGAAGAACGAGGGCGAGGTCGCGATCCTGTCGGCCTCCTCCACCATGACCAACCAGAACTCCTGGATCGCGGCCATGAAGGAGGAATGGAAGAAGCCCGAATATGCCAAGATGCCGCTCGTCGCGACGGTCTACGGCGACGACCAGGACGACAAGAGCTATCGCGAGATGCAGGCACTGGTGAAGGCGCACCCCAACCTCAAGGGCGTCATCTCGCCCACCACCATCGGCATCCGCGCCGGCGCCAAGGCCATCATGGACGGCGGGCTCGCGGGCAAGGTCTACATCACAGGCCTCGGCCTGCCCTCGGAGATGAAGGACGCGGTGCTCAAGGGCGCCTGCGACAGCTTCGCGATCTGGAACCCGGTCGATTACGGCTATTCGGCCACCATGATCATGGCCGACATCCTGGGCGGTGCCGCGACCGCGCCCGGCTCGATCCTGAAGATCGGTCGCAAGGGCGAGACCAAGGTCGGACCCGACGGCGAAGCCGTGATGGGCGAGCCCTTCACCTTCGACAAGGCCAACGTCGAGCAATACGCCAAGATCTTCTAAAGGCGGACGCCGTCTCGCCCTGCCGGGCACTCCTTTGGGCGAGCGAACCGAATTGCCCGATCCTGCACCCACCCTCGCGGTCGCCGGGCTCTCGAAGAGCTTCCCGGGCGTGCGGGCGCTCCACCAAGTCGCGTTCGCGCTCCATCCCGGCGAGGTGACGGCGATGATCGGCGAGAACGGCGCCGGCAAGTCGACCCTCGTCAAGCTGCTGACCGGGCTTCACGCCCCCGACGAGGGCGAGATCCTGGTCCGGGGCGAGGCGCGCCGCTTCGCCTCCCCGCGCGACGCCTGGGCGGCCGGGATCGCGGCCATCCACCAGGAAACCGTGATGTTCGACGACCTCACGGTCGCCGAGAACATCTACATGGGCCACATGCCGGGCGGCACTCTGGTCGACTGGCGCACCACACGGACCAGGGCCGCGGCCCTGCTTCGGCGGATCGACGCCGATTTCGGCCCCGACACGCCCTTGAAGCGCCTGTCGGTCGCGCAGAAGCACATGGTCGAGATCACCCGGGCACTGAGCCACGACGCCGGTGTCATCATCATGGACGAGCCGACCGCGGCACTGTCGGCCCACGAGATCGCGGACCTGTTCCGCATCGTCGATGCCCTCAAGGCGGAAGGGCGCGCCATCCTGTTCATCTCGCACAAGTTCGACGAGATCTTCCGGGTATCGGACCGCTGGGTCTGCCTGCGCGACGGCGAGAAGGTGGGCGAAGGCCTGACCCGCGACGTCGGCGAGTCGGACCTCGTCAGGCTGATGGTGGGCCGGCCGATCGATCAGGTCTTTCCCAAACGCGATGTCGCGCTCGGAAAAGACGTGCTGGCGGTCGAGGGCCTCTCCAACGCTACGGAGTACGAGGATGTCTCGTTCACGCTCCGGAGCGGCGAGATCCTGGGCTTCTACGGCCTCATCGGGGCCGGCCGCTCGGAAGCCATGCAGGGGCTGTTCGGCATGAGCCGGCCGACGCGGGGCCGCGTCACGCTGAACGGACGGCCTCTGGCGATTGCGACGCCGGCCGACGCCATTGCGGCCGGCATCGCCTACGTGCCCGAGGACCGGCAGCAGCAGGGCGCCATCCTGCCGTTCGGCGTCCGCGAGAACGTCACCCTGGCGTCCCTCGGCCGGCATGTGAGACGAGGCTTCCTGTCGCGACGCTCGGAGCGCGACGCGACCCGCGCGCTCGGCCGCCGCCTGTCCGTCAAGGCCGCGTCTTGGGAGCAGAGCCTCGGCGAACTCTCCGGCGGCAACCAGCAGAAGGTGGTGATTGCCAAATGGCTCGCCACGCATCCCGCGGTGATCATCCTCGACGAACCCACGAAGGGCGTCGACATCGGGTCCAAGGCCGCGGTCCACGACTTCATCGGCGAACTGGTCGAGGACGGCCTGGCCGTGATCCTGGTGAGTTCCGAACTGCCGGAGGTCATGGGCCTCGCCGACCGGATCCTGGTGATGCAGGAGGGGCACGTCGTCGGCGAGTTTCGACGCCATGATGCGTCATGGAGCGCCGAAGCCATCGTGGCGGCCGCCACGGGTGCCCCGTTGGCCGCGGCCGCAGAGTGAAGGCGCTGGCCCGACATCGCGAGGCGATCCTCGCCGCCATCGTCGCGGCGATGACGGCCGCAATCGGCATCTACGCGCCGGTGTTCGTCACGCCGGACAGCCTCGCCGGGACGATGAACGATACCGCCTTCCTGTTCATGATGGCGCTGGCCCAGATGGCCGTGATCCTCACGCGCGGCATCGACCTGTCGGTCGCGGCCAACCTGGCCCTGACCGGGATGCTGACCGCGATGGTGGCGCGGGCCCATCCCGGCCTGCCGTCGCTCGCCTTCGCGGTCCTGGGCCTGGCGATCGGCCTCGGCTTCGGGCTGGTCAACGGGGCGCTGATCGCCGGGCTCGGCATCCCGCCGATCGTGGTGACGCTCGGCACACTGGCGATCTTCCGAGGGCTCATCGTGGTGGTGGGGGGCGGCGGCCAGGTGAATGCGTCCGACATGGGCGAGCACTTCCAGGCGCTGCCCAGGATGACCTTCCTCGGCCTGTCGAGCGTGTTCTGGGTCGCGGTCGCGGTGGCGGTCCTGGCATGGCTGTTCCTCGGCCTGACGCGCCCCGGCCGCGGGCTCTACGCGGTCGGCTGCAACCCGGTGGCGGCGCGCTATTGCGGCATCGATCTCGGCCGCCAGCAGGTGATCGCCTATGCGATCTCGGGCGCCGTGGCGGGACTCTGCGGCTACCTTTGGGTGGCCCGCTACGGCGTCGCCTATGTCGAGATCGCCACCGGCTACGAACTCACCGTGATCGCGGCCTGCGTGATCGGCGGCGTCTCGATCGGGGGCGGCATCGGCACCGTGCCGGGCACGCTGCTCGGCGCATTGTTCATCGGCGTCATCGTCAACGCCCTGCCGGTCATGCAGGTCTCGCCCTTCTGGCAGATGCTGGTGTCGGGCGCCGTGATCCTGCTGGCGGTCGCGCTGAACGCCCGCGCCGAGGCACGACCCGACAAGCTGATCCTGTCGCGCGCGCGACAGGACGCCGCGAGGGCGCGATGACCGACATCCTCCCCCGCAAGCCCCGCTCCGCCACGGCGACGGATCCCGCGGACCCCGCGCGGCGCTACGCGGTCGCGGACCGGCCGCCGCGGCGCCTGAGCGACATCCTGCTCCGCTGGGAAGCGATCCTGCTCGCGCTGCTGCTCGCGGTCTTCGTGGCCAACACACTGATCTCGCCCTATTTCCTCGACCTCTACAACCTCGCGGACACGACCTACAACTTTTCGGAAAAGGCCATCATCGCGCTCGGGATGGCGCTCTTGATCCTGATCCGCGAGATCGACCTGTCGGTCGCGGCCATCGTGGCGCTGGCGTCGCTGGCGATCGGCCTGCTGGCCGCGCATGGCGCTTCGGTCTACGGGCTGGTGGCGGCAGGCCTCGCGGTCGGGCTCGCCTGCGGAGCGTTCAACGGGCTCTTGGTCACCTGGACCCGGGTGCCCTCGATCGTCATCACGATCGGCACCATGTCGCTGTTCCGCGGCCTCGCCCAGGTCACGCTCGGCGACGAGGCGCTGACCAGCTTTCCGCCCGACTATCTCTCGCTCGGCCAGTCCTATGCCATCCAGATGCCGCCGGCGCCGCTGTCGTTCCTGATCTTCCTGGCCCTGTCCGCGGTCTTCGGCGTCGTCCTGCACGGCACCGCGACGGGCCGGCGGCTCTTCGCGATCGGCGCCAATCCGGTGGCGGCGCGCTTCTCGGGCATCAGGGTCGACCGCCTGCGTTTCGCGCTATTCACGCTGTCGGGCCTGCTGTCGGGCCTCGCCGCCGTGCTGCTGACGGCGCGCATCGGGGTGATGCGGCCCAACATCGCGCTCGGCTGGGAACTCGACGTGATCACCATGGTGGTGCTGGGCGGGGTCGCCATCACGGGCGGCACCGGCACGATCGGCGGCGTGGTGCTGTCGGTCTTCGTGCTCGGGCTCGCGACCTTCGGCTTGTCGCTGATGAACGTGCCCGGCATCGTCATCAACGTGCTGCTTGGTCTCCTGTTGATTCTGTCGATCGCGGCCCCCATCGTGGCGCGCCGCCTGATCGGCGGGCGGTGAACCCACGTTCGCGAAAGGATCGGCGATGACGACGCTCGACGGCAAGGTGGCCTGGGTCACGGGCGCGGGCAGCGGCATCGGCGAGGCCGCGGCCCTGGCGTTGGCCGGGGCGGGCGCGCGGCTCGTGCTGACGGGCCGCCGCACCGAGCCGCTCGACGATCTGGCCGGAAGAATCACGCGAACCGGCGGCGTCGCGATGGTGTCGGCCGGCGACCTGGCGCTCGGCGAAACGGCGGGCACCATCGCCGCAGCCATCGAGGCGCGGTTCGGACGGCTCGACATCCTGGTCAACAACGCCGGCATGAACATCGCGGCCCGCAGCTGGCGGGACCTGATCCCGGCCAGCATCGACGCGGTGATCGGCGCCAATCTCTCGGCCGCCTTCTACTGTGCCGCGGCCGCCCTTCCGGCGATGCGTCGCCAGCGGGACGGCGTGCTGATCCATACGGCATCCTGGGCCGGCCGGTACATCAGTCCGATGAGCGGCCCGGCCTACACGGCCGCCAAGCACGCCGTGGTGGCGATGAGCCAGAGCATCAACGTGGAGGAATTTCGCAACGGCATCCGCTCGACCGCCATCCTGCCGGCCGAAGTCGCGACCCCGATCCTCGATCGACGCCCCGTGCCGCCGGATGCCACGGCCCGGGCCGCCATGCTGCAGCCGGACGATCTCGGGGCGCTGGTGCTGTTCGTGGCGACCCGGCCCGCGAGCGTCTGCCTCAACGAAATCACGATCAGCCCGACGATGAACCGCATGTACGGGCTGTAAGCGCCACCTCCCCTCTCCCTTGTGGAGAGGGGCCGGGGGTGAGGGTCGAGGGCGAGCCCTGGCGCGCGGAGATCGCGGCCGCGATCGCGTCGAGCACGCTGTCGATCTCCCTGAAGACCTGATGGTTCCAGAAGCGCAGCACTACATAGCCCTGTTGCTGAAGGAACGCCGTCCTGGCTGCGTCGTAGGCCATGGCGCCGGCCTGCCCATGCTGGTCGCCGTCCAGCTCGATCACCAGCCGATGCTTCAGGCACACGAAGTCGGCGAAGTACGGGCCCAGCGGCACCTGCCGGCGGAAATAGGTTCCTTCAAGCGGAAGCCGGCGCCGGAGTTGCCACCAGAGCTGTCGCTCGGCTTCTGTCGCGTTTCTCCGCAGCGCGCGGGCACGCTCTCGGGTTGAGGACTCTGCGCGCTCTTCGGCCATCGGCCCTCACCCCCGGCCCCTCTCCGCAAGGGAGAGGGGGGACGTAACCGGACCCCGTCGTGCGCTCTCCCCTCTCCCTTGTGGAGAGGGGCCGGGGGTGAGGGTTGGCGACGCTGGCCCAGAGCGATCCCTTTACTCGGCCGCCTTCAGCCCGGCCGCCGGGTTGTTCGGGTGGGTGGTCCAGTTGGCGTAGGGCTGGTCGTACGGCAGCCCCGTGCGCGGATCGGTGCCGCCATGCCGGTGCTCGAGCGTGATGCAGTTCTCGACGGGGCAGATCTCGACGCAGAGGTTGCAGCCGACGCATTCGTCGTCCTTCACCATGAACTTGCGGCGGCCGTCCACCGTCGCCGTGATGGCCTGGTGCGACGTGTCCTCGCAGGCGATGTGGCAGCGCCCGCACTTGATGCAGAGGTCCTGGTCGATCCTGGCCTTGGCGACGTAATTGAGGTTGAGGTACTGCCAATCGGTGACGTTGGGGATGGCGAGCCCGCGGAAATCCTCGATCGTCGCGTAGCCCTGCTGGTCCATCCAGGTCGCGAGACCGGTGACCATCTCCTCCACCACCTTGAACCCATAGGTCATGGCGGCCGTGCAGACCTGGACCGTGCCGGCGCCGAGCGCGATGAACTCGGCCGCGTCGCGCCAGGTCGTGATGCCGCCGATGGCCGAGATCGGCAGGCCGCGGGTCTCGGGGTCGCGCGCGATCTCGGACGTCATCGACAGGGCGATGGGCTTCACGGCCGGGCCGCAATAGCCGCCATGGGTGCCCTTGCCGTCGACGTGCGGCCCGGGCGCCATGCGGTCGAGGTCGACCGAGACGATGGAATTGATGGTGTTGATCAGCGACACGGCATCGGCCCCGCCGCGCCGGGCGGCGCGGGCCGGAGGGCGGATGTCGGTGATGTTGGGGGTCAGCTTGACGATCACGGGCAGGCGCGTGAAGGCTTTGCACCAGCGCGCCACCATCTCGATGTACTCGGGCACCTGCCCGACCGCCGAACCCATGCCGCGCTCGCTCATGCCATGTGGGCAGCCGAAGTTGAGTTCGACCCCGTCGCAGCCGGTCGCCTCGACGCGCGGCAGGATGCGGCGCCAGCTCTCCTCGTCGCACGGCACCATGATCGAGGCCACGAGCGCCCTGTCGGGGTAGAGCGTCTTGACCTCGGCCATCTCCTGAAGGTTGATCTCCAGCGGACGGTCGGTAATGAGCTCGATGTTGTTGAAGCCCATCAGACGCCGATCCGGGCCGTGAATGGCCCCGTAGCGCGGGCCCGACACGTTGACGACCGGTGGGCCTTCCTCGCCCAGCGTCTTCCATACGACCCCGCCCCACCCTGCCTTGAAGGCGCGCAGCACGTTGGTCTTGCGGTCGGTCGGCGGCGCGGAAGCGAGCCAGAAAGGGTTCGGCGAGCGGATGCCGAGGAAGGTCGTCGAGAGATCGGCCATCAGGCGACTCCAGCCAGCATCGGGCCATCGGCCCCGACATGACGATCGATGGACAGCGCCGCCTGCTTGCCGTCCTCGACGGCGCTCACGGTGAGGTCCTGGCCGCCCGCCACGCAATCGCCGCCGGCCCAGACGTCGGGCAGCGTCGTGCGGCGCTCGGCGTCGACGCGGATGCGCCCCCGGTCGAGCGCCAGCGTCCCCTCGCCCAGCGGCGCGTCGAGGAAGGTCTGGCCGACCGCGCAGAGCACGAGGTCGGCCGGGATCGACACCTCCTCGGGCATGCCGGCGCCGCCCGGCCCGGCACCGCCGGGAGCGCTATGCTCGAACCGCACCGCCGCGACGCGCCCGTCCCGACCCTCGAAGCCCTTCGGCGACATCCAGTGGCGGATCGTGACGCCGCTCAACTGTGCCAGTTCCTGTTCCCAGCGGCTCGCCTTCATGTCGTCCGGCCCGCGCCGATACGCGATGGTCACCTGCTCGGCGCCGAGGCGACGCGACTGGACGGCGGCGTCGATCGCCGTCATGCCGCCCCCGATCACGACCACGCGGCGACCCACGGGCACCTCGGCCTTGCTCCTGGCCTGCCGGAGCATCGCGATGTAGCCCACGGCGTCGACCACATGGGCATAGTGCTCCATGCCGGGAAGCGCATTGAAGCCGCCGAGACCCAGGCCGAGGAAGACGGCGTCGTGATCGCGCCGCAGGGTGGCGAGGTCCGTGTCGACGCCGAGCCGCACGCCGGCCTGCACCGCGATGCCGCCGACGCCCAGGATGAAATCGACCTCGCCCTGGGCGAAATCGCCGGGCGTCTTGTAGGCCGCGATGCCGTATTCGTTGAGGCCGCCGAGTTTCGGCCGGGCGTCGTAGAGCACCACCGTGTGGCCGAGCGTCGCCAGCCGATGCGCGCAGCTGAGGCCGGCCGGCCCGGCCCCGACGACGGCGATCGATCGGCCGGTGTCGGGCGCCCGGCCGAAGGGGTGGCGCCCCGTCGCGCGGCTCGCCGCCATCAGCACGTCGGTGGCGTGGCGCTGCAGCAGGCCGATCCGCACCGGCTTGCCCTCTGCATGCTCGCGCACGCAGGCCTCCTCGCAGAGCTGCTCGGTCGGGCACACCCGGGCGCACATGCCGCCCATGATGTTGGCCGACAGGATGGTCTCGGCCGCGCCGATGTCGTTGGCCTTGGCGATCTGCCGGATGAACAAGGGGATGTCGATCGCGGTGGGGCAGGCCTGCATGCAGGGCGCGTCGTAGCAGAAGTAGCAGCGCTCGGCCTCGACGAAAGCCTCGTGGCGCGTCAAGGGGGGCGTGAGATCGGCGAAGTTGCGCGCGTAATCTTCCGCCGCGAGCCGCCCGCCCGTCACGCCCTCCGTGGTGATCGACGTCATCACTGCCCTTTTCGCGCCTCGTGGCCGGAACCTCAACTTCGCCGGACGTCCGAATCTCATTTGACAGGTTGTGCTTGTCAAGCCGACGCGTTCGGCGGCAAAAGGCTCGAAAGCGACGGCTCGGACCGCCGTGTTGGAGCGAGGAAGCGTCGCCCATGCCCGACATCATCGCGCTCGGCGAGCCTTTGATCGAACTGAACCGCCCCAAGGGCGGCGACCATTATGCGCTGGGCTGCGGCGGGGACGTCTCGAACGCCATGGTGGCGGCGGCGCGCTCGGGAGCTTCGGCAGCGATCGCGACCGCGGTCGGCGACGATGAGTTCGGCCGCATGCTGCTCGACCTATGGCGGCGCGAGGGCGTCGACGCCGTGACCGTGACGATCGATCCCGCGGCCCCGACCGGCATCTACTTCGTGTCTCACACCGAGGCCGGGCACGACTTCTCCTATCGCCGTGCCGGCTCGGCCGCGAGCCTCTACGGCCCCGACAATCTGCCGCGCGCCGCGATTCGCGACGCCCGGATCCTGCACGTGTCGGGCATCAGTCAGGCGATCTCGACCCGCGCCGCGGACGCCGTGTTCGCCGCCATGGCGCTGGCGCGCGAGGCCGGCGTGCTGCTATCCTACGACACCAATGTCCGGCTGAAGCTCTGGCCCGTTGCCCGCGCCCGCGCGGTGATCCACGAGGCCATGACCGACATCGACATCGCCCTGCCCGGTCTCGACGACGCGCGATTGCTGGTCGGCCTCGAGGATCCGGACCGGATCGTCGACCGCTATCTGTCGTTCGGCGCCCGCATCGTGGCGCTGAAGCTCGGAGCCGAAGGCTGCCTCGTCGCGACGGCCGAGCAGCGCCTCCGCGTGCCACCGCACCGGGTCTCGGCGATCGACGCCACGGGAGCCGGCGACACCTTCGACGGCGCCTACCTGGCCGAATACCTCCAGACGGGCGACCCGTTCCGCGCCGCGCTCTACGCCAACACGGCCGCTGCCCTAGCAACCCGGGGCTACGGCGCCATCGCGCCGATGCCGCGGCGCGACGAGGTGCTGGCGGTCCTCGACCGCACCGCGGCAGCGTAACGGTCCCGCCTTCGGCTCCGAAATGCAATGGCAATCCGAACGCAACAGCCAGGATGATCCCATGGTCCGCTCAGTCTCGAAACGCCCGTTCGCCGTCGCGGCCCTGGCGGCCCTGCTGTGCGGCGCCGCCGCGGTGCTGGCCCCGGCATCCGAACGGCCCGTCAAACTCCCTGCCCCGCTGGCCGATCTCCCGGCCCAGGGCGGTATGCGCAGCATCGTGCTGGCAGGTGGCTGCTTCTGGGGGCTGCAGGGCATGTTCGAGCACGTGCGGGGCGTGACCCGCGTCGTCGCGGGTTATGCCGGCGGTGACGCCGCCACGGCCCATTATCGCACCGTAAGCTCGGGCGAGACCGGTCACGCCGAATCGGTCAAGATCGACTACGACCCCGCCGTGATCTCCTTTGGACAGCTGCTGCAGCTGTTCTTCTCCACCGCGCATGATGCGACGGAGGTCGGCGGCCAGGGGCCGGATTCAGGGCCGCAATACCGCTCGGCCATCTTCGTGGCGGATGCCGGCGAGCGCCAGGTCGCGGCCGACTACATCGCTCAACTCGGCGGCTCCAGGCTGCTACACGGACGCATCACCACGACGCTCGAACCGTTGCGGGGTTTCTACCCGGCCGAGGGTGAGCACCAGGACTACCTGATCCATCACCCCGACAGCCTCTACATCGTGATGAACGACCAGCCCAAGATCACGGCGCTGCGTCGCCTCTACCCGGACCTCTATCGCGACAAGCCCGTCATGGTGGCTGCCGAATAGGCAACGACGCCGTCACATCGGCGGTACGAGCCCGTCCTTGCCGACGATGACGCGCTCGGCCATGAGCGCGCGACCGGCTCCCGCCTGGGTCTGCACGATCACGTGGGCACCCTGCACCAGCATGGACCTGTCGCCGGGCGCGAACGAGACCACGGGTACGCCGGGCGGTACCAAGATGCTCTTCTCGCCGCCCTTATATGCCACGGTGAGGGTGTTGCCGGACGTGCCTTTGACCTCCTGCCCGACCGTGCCGTTGGTCATGGTGCTCTTCGGGCCGAGGTCGAAGCCGCGGTGACCTTCGCCGGACCCGCGCATGCTCTCGGGGAAGACATGCACCTCCTTGGCCACCAGCGTGCCGTCGGGCTGCGTGTCGGCGGCCGTGCCGATGAAGCTGCCGGGCTGCACCTCGCTGAGCTTGGCCGGCACCACCGCCGTGACGCTGTAGTTCGGCGACAGGATGACGACGTCCCGGCCGCCGCTGGCCATGATGTGGAGCGCGGTGCCGTCGAGCGACGTCACGGTGCCGCGGATGCGGCTCGGCGGCGCGGCCAGCGCTCCAGCTGCGGCGAGCGTCAACGCCGCCGACATCAGTAGGGTCTTCTTCGACATGGTCGGATCCTGGTTCTGGGCGGAGCAGCGGTTTTCCGCCGCGGTGCCTTACGCTAGGATGGGCTCCCGACACGCCAAGGCAAGGAGGCCGGCATGCGCATCGAGGGTCGCGATTTCCGCACGATCTGGGTCGGCCGCGACGGCACTAATGTCGAGGTCATCGATCAGCGCCGGCTGCCGCATCGATTCGCGCTCAGGACATTGTGCAGCGATCGGGATGCCGCCGACGGCATCGCCGACATGACGGTGCGGGGCGCCCCGCTGATCGGCGCCACCGGCGCCTACGGCATGGCGCTCGCGATGGCCGAGGACCCGTCGGACGCCAATCTCGGGCGCGCCTACGACAGGCTTCTCCTGGCCCGGCCGACGGCCGTCAACCTGCGCTGGGCGCTCGACCGCATGCGGTCGCGGCTGGCCGCACTCAGACCGGCGGAACGGCGCGCCGCGGCCTATGCCGAGGCGGCGCGCGTGGCCGATGAGGATGTCGAGACCTGTGCGGGCCTCGGTCGGCATGGGGCGGCCCTCATCCGTGACCAGTGGGATCGCACGGGGCGGTCGCGGCCCGTGCAGGTGTTGACGCATTGCAACGCGGGTTGGCTCGCGGCCGTGGATTGGGGCACGGCGCTGGCTCCGGTCTACACGGCCCACCGCGCCGGCATTCCGGTTCATGTCTGGGTCGACGAGACGCGGCCGCGCAACCAGGGCGCCAGCCTCACGGCCTACGAGCTGCTCGGGGAAGGCGTGCCCCATACGGTGGTGGTGGACAACGTCGGCGGTCACCTGATGCAGCACGGCAAGGTCGACCTCTGCATCGTCGGCACCGACCGGACCACGCGGAGCGGCGACGTCTGCAACAAGATCGGCACCTACCTGAAGGCCCTGGCGGCGCACGACAACGGCGTTCCCTTCTACGTCGCCCTGCCATCCTCGACCATCGATTGGCGCATCAGCGACGGCCTGCGCGAGATCCCGATCGAGGAACGCTCGGCCGACGAGGTCATGTTCATGAGCGGCGAGACGGAGTCCGGCACGATCGAGACCGTCAGGATCACGCCGCGCGGCAGCCCGGTCTGCAACTACGCCTTCGACGTGACGCCGGCCCGGCTGGTGACGGGCCTCATCACCGAGCGGGGCATCTGTGCGGCCTCCGAGGCAGGACTGCTGTCGCTGTTCCCCGCGGAGGAGAAGGTGGCCTGAGGCGCGGTCAAACCCCGATCGCCGCACGGACCCGATCGGGCGTGAACGGCAGTTCGCGGATGCGTACCCCCGTCGCCTGCGCGACCGCATTGGCGAGCGCTGCCGCGGTCGGACCCTGCGCGGCCTCGCCGGTGCCGAGGAACGGCTGGCCTGGACGGTCCATCACATGGACGTCGACCCGCTCGGGTGCCGACGAGAAGCGCAGGATCGGATAGGTGCTCCAGTCGCGGCTGGTGATCCGCGTCCGATCGTAGGTCACGGCCTCGAACAGGGTCCAGCTCAGCGACTGGACGACGCCCCCGCCGATCTGGTTGCGGATGCCGTCCGGATTGACGGCCTGGCCGCTGTCCACCGCCGCCGTCACTCGCCCGACCTTGATGCGACCGGTGTCGCGGTCGACCGCAACCTCGAGAGCAATGGCCGCGTAGGCGCCCAGGTTCTTGTAGCGCGCGAACGCGAAGCCCCGCCCCTGGCCCAGCGGCAGCCTGGCGCCGGCCGCCCAGCCGAACCGCTCGGCTGCCGTGGTGACGACGTCGCGTCCGCGCTGGTCCTGCAGGTGCCGCAGCCGGAACGCCACCGGGTCCTGTTCGGCCGCCGCCGCGAGTTCGTCCATGAAGGACTCGATGGAGAAGATGTTCATGTAGGCGCCGAGACCGCGCTGTGCCGAGACCCGAAGCGGCATCTCGGGCACGAATTGGTGGACCAGAAGGATGTTCGGCAGCGTGTAGAGCGGCACGATGTTTCGGTCGCCGCCGCCCTCGGGCTGAGGCAAGGGCGCGGGTGGGTCGGGCTTGAACGGGGTCGCCAGAGACCAGGCGGGCATGAGTTGGCCCGCGCCCGGCGGGCGGGTCGAATGAGTGTTGCTGCGCACCGAATAGCGCCAATCGACGATCGTGCCGTCCCCATCCAGGGAGGCTGACGCCTGGGTGGTCATGACGGGGCCGTAGGGCTCGCAGCTGTGCTCCTGCTCGCGCATCCACTGCACCCGGACCGGCCGGCCCGGCACGGCGCGCGCGATCAGCGCCGCATCGGCCGCTGCATCGTCAGCCCCGTTGTGGCCATAGCAGCCCGCGCCTTCGGTGTGGATGCAGCGGACTGCCGTCTCCGGCATGCCCAGCATCTCGGCGATGGACTGCCGCAACGGGAACATGCCTTGCGCGTGGCTCCATACCGTCAGGGTGCCGTCGACAAGTTGGGCCACGGCGCAGGACGGGCCGATCGAGCCGTGCAACTGGTACGGGCGCCGGAACGAGGCTGACAGCGTCTTGACGGCAGCCCCGGCCGGAGTAAGCGCCTGCTTGATCACGGTGTCGTTGGAGGCGAGGCGCGCGAGCGTGTCGTAGATGCCGGCCTGATCGGGCAGACGCGCGGTTTCGGTCCATTGCGCGGCGCGTTGCAGGGCCCGGTGGGCCTGGATGGCCGCATATTCCTTCTCGGCCACGACGGCGAGGTAGTTCCCGTCCCTTAGCACCTTGACGACGCCCGGCATGCGTTCCACAGCGGCCGAATCGAGGCTCTTCAGGGTCGCGCCGTAGCTCGGGGGCCGGACGACGCGCGCATGCACCATGCCGGGCAGCCTGAGATCGTGCACGTAGGCGTCCCCGCCCGTCACCTTGGCCGGAATATCGACGCGCGGCACCGCGGTATTCATGACCGCGTAGGATGCCGGATCCTTGAGTTTCGACGTGGGCTGAGCCGCGACATGCAGGGTCTCGTCCGCCACCAACGCCCCGAAACCGACCGAGCGGCCGTCGGACGCCATCACGCTGCCCCTCTCGGCCCGAAGACCCTCAATGGGCGAGCCAAGATGCTGACCGGCCAGCGCGATCAGCAGCTCGCGAACCTGGGCGGCCGCGTGCATGATGGCGGTGCCGCTGTCCTGCATGGTGTGGCTGCCGGCCGTGTAGCCCTCGTTGGCGGTCCGCGCAGTGTCGGCCGTGACGATCGAGACATGGCCGGGATCGACCGCCAATTGTTCGGCCGCGATTTGGATCAGCGCCGTCTTGATGCCCTGGCCGAGTTCGGCCTTGCCGGTGAACACCGTCACGAGGCCTTGCGCGTCGACCCTGATCCAGGCGTCCAGGAACGGCGCCTTGTTGAGGCTGCCGGGCAGTTTCGGGCCGGGCTTGGACTGGCTGCTTTCGCCCTGGCCTTCCTGGGCCAGCAGTGCTCCGCTGCCTCCCATGGAAAACGCCAGCGTCAGCCCACCGCCCAGCAGGATGGAGCGGCGCGAGAAGGGGACGTCGAGCATCGTCATCGCGTCGCCTCCTCGTTGGCGCCCAGCGCGGCGGTCTGTTCGGCGGCGGCGCGGCGCACCGCGGCGAGAATGCGCATGTGGGTGCCGCAGCGACACAGGTCGGTGTCCATGCCGGCGCGGATTTCCGCCTCCGACGGAGACTTGCTGGCCACCAGCAGCGCATGCGCCCGCATCATCATGCCGGGAATACAATAGCCACACTGAGCCGCCTGCTCGGCCATGAAGGCGCGCTGCAAGGGCCCTGGAGCTTCGATCGTTCCCAATCCCTCGACCGTGGTGATGTCACGTCCCTCGAGAACACCGATCGGGGTTAGGCAGGAGAACACCGCCTTGCCGTTCACCACCACCGTGCAGGCACCGCACTGGCCGAGGCCGCAGCCGTATTTGGCGCCGTTCAGGCCGAGGTCGTCACGCAGCACGTAAAGCAGCGGCGTGCCGGGATCGGCCTCGATGGTGTGGGTCTGTCCGTTGACCTTCAGCACCGTCATGGCCGCCCTCCCGCCGCATGGACCTGGTCGTCGATGCCGGTCCAGGCCGGCTTGTCGCTGAAGCGCGCCCGCACATAGGCCACCACATCGGCGATCTGCCTGTCGTCGAGCGTGCCCGCGAAAGGTGGCATGAATCCGCCCGGCCGCTCGTCGGGTTGCTTGATGCCGCCCACCACGGCCCGCACGATATCGTCCGGGTTGGGGGCCTGCACCGACGTATGCAGCGCCAGGGAGCGCAACGTGTAGGGCACCTGCCCGCCGCTGTCGTGGCAGACCGCGCAGGCGCCCGCATAGATGGCGGCCCCGGGCATCCGACGCGCCGGATCCTGCTCGGCCCGGTCGATCAGCGCTTGGACGCGGGCCGCCTGATCGGGCCGGGGCTTCGGCATCATGGCGGCGACGTAGGCGGCGAGCGCGCGCACCTCGGCCTCCGGTACCCGAGCGAGGCTCGCCACGACCGGCGCCATCGGGCCGGCCGCGCCCGCGTGGTCGACATCCCAGGATCGCAGATAATTGTAGAGGCCCTCTTCGGTCCAGGCAGCCGGGGCCGGCGAACTGGCGCCGAGCGGCGGCGCCCACCAGTCCTCCGCTTCGCCGCCCTCGTAGGCGTGGCCGGCCTGCTCGGCCCCGAGGGCGTTGCGCGGACTATGGCAGGCGCCGCAATGCGCCAAGGCTTCGGCGAGATAGGCGCCATGGGCCCAGGGCTCCGTCTTGGAAGCGTCCGGCTGATCGGGGCCTTGCCGGAGGAAGAGGAGGTTCCAGCCCGCGATGAGGGGCCGGATGCCGTAGGGGAACCGCAAGGCGTTCGGCGGCGGCACCGCAGAGATGGGCGGGCGCGTCATCAGGAAAGCGTAGAGCGCCGCGATGTCGTCGTCGGTGAGCTTGGTGAAATGCGAGTAGGGAAACGCGGGGTAAAGCTGATGGCCCTGCCGATCGATTCCCTCCCGCATGGCGCGCGTGAAAGCGGCAAGCGACCATTGCCCGATCCCGGTTTCCGGGTCGGGCGTGATGTTGGTGCCGTAGATGGTGCCAAACGGTGTCTCCAGCCCCCGTCCGCCGGCATAGGGCTGCCCGCCCGCGGCTGTGTGGCACGAGGAGCAGTAGCCGATCGCCGCCAACTGCTTGCCGCGCTGCAGCATGGCGGGCGCAAAACTTGCCCGCTCCGGCACTTCGGCGGGCGCAAGGGCCGGGTGCCAGACCAGCGCCACGGCCGCCACGAGCAGCACCAGCAGGGCGGCGCCAGCCAGAGTTGGAACGCGTCGCGCCATCACTGCAATACGAGCGTCGCGATGCCGAAGCCGTCCGTCTCCGAGCGCAGCGGCGACAGGCGCAGGCCGGGACCGTGGGGCGACGCGCAGCCCGCGAGTTCGGGCATGCCGGCCTCGCGCGCCATATGACTCGCGTCGAGCGGCAGCAGGCCGGGGTGGTTCTCCATCAGCGCCTTGAGCCTGTCCTCGTTTTCCTCGCGCAGCACCGAGCAGGTCGCATAGACGAGCCGCCCGCCGGGCTTCAATGCGCGGACGGCCTCGGCCAGGATCTCGTCCTGCGCTTTGATGCGCTCCTCCAGGGCACCGGGCCGAAGCCGCCATTTGGCGTCCGGATTGCGGCGCCACGTGCCGGTGCCCGTGCAGGGCGCGTCCACGAAGACGATGTCGAACCGTCCGGCGAGATCGTCGATTTCGATCCGCCGCCCCTTTGGCGCCCGCACCTGGACGTTGCGGACCCCTGCCCGCGCCAGGCGGTCGTAGATCGGCATCAGGCGCCGGCCGTCGAGGTCGGTAGCGAAGATCTGGCCCTTGTTCTCCATCATGGCGGCCAGCGCCAGGGTCTTGCCGCCGCTGCCGGCGCACAGATCGAGCACCTGGTGACCAGGCTTGGCGCCGCTGAGCAGCGCCGCGATCTGCGAGCCCTCGTCCTGCACCTCGATGAAGCCCTTCACATAGGCCGGCTCGGCCGCGAGCGCCGGGGCCCGCCCGTCCTCGCCGACCGCGATCCTCAATCCGGCCGAGGCATGCGGCGTGGCGACCGGCGAGAGGTGAGCGAGCGAGCGCAAGGCCTTGTCCCGCTCGACCTTGAGCCCGTTGACCCGTAGGTCGACGGGCGCACGACGTGCCAGCGCCCGACCTTCCGCGCCGGCCTCCGTGCCGAAGGCGGCCGCGAAGGCAGGGGCCAGCCATTCCGGATAGTCGCCGCGCACATGGTCGGCCGCACCGTCGAGCGTCCCGGTCTCAAGGTGATGCCGCTCGTCGTCGGTGAGGGGTGCCGGCCCGTAGCCCTCGCCTGTGCACAATGCTGCGATTGCTTCGGGTGCCTGGCCGCGCAGCTCCCGCAAGGTTCCCAGAAGGACCGCGCGTGACGAGTTGGCCCCCATCACGTGGGCGGCCGACGACTTCACGCGGAGCGAATCATACACCAAACTGCCGATGGCGGCGCGATCCTTCGATCCCGCATAGCGATGGTTCGCCCCCCAGTCTTTCAGGGCCTCGGCGGCCGGGCGTCGTTGCATTTCGATCACATCGAGGATCTCAATAGCGGCGGAAAGGCGAGCACCGGAGTTCATGCAGATTTTGCCACAATTGAGCCTGGAATAAGAAGAGAAAAGGACGCGCGACGTTCGACGAGCGCGCCCCAGGATTGTGTAACAAGGATCACTCGATGACTCGTATCGTTCGCCAGGCGGCCCTCGCGCTTCTGGCCCTCTCGCTCGCGGCCTGCGCGGCCGCCGCTCCCCCGCCGCCGCCCGACCTGCCGGCACCGCCCCGCCACAGGGCAGACGCGAAGACCTCGCTCGAGAACCACATGTAATCACCGATCAGCGATGCACCCGAACGGTCGGGCGTATCGAAGCTAACGGACAGGGCGGCTCAGGCCGCCCTTTTCCATGACGCAAGAGCTTCCGGCGTCCTCGGCTAATCGGGCCATCACACGCGCCCCTTCATGCGGCCCCAGGGTAGTTGGGGCTCTCCCGCGTGATCGCGACGTCGTGGACGTGGCTCTCCCGCAGCCCGGCATTGGTGATGCGGACGAACTCCGCCCTGGTCTGGAAAGCCTTGATGGACTCGGCGCCGGTGTAGCCCATGGCGGCCCGCAGTCCGCCCGTCAGTTGGTGCAGGATGGCGCCGACGGGACCTCGGTAGGGCACCTGCCCCTCGATGCCTTCGGGAACGAGCTTCAGCTCGTTCTTGATCTCGGACTGGAAATAGCGATCCGCCGAACCCCGCGCCATGGCACCGACCGACCCCATGCCGCGATAGGCTTTGAACGAACGCCCCTGATAGAGGTAGACCTCGCCGGGACTCTCGTCGGTGCCGGCGAAGAGCGAGCCGATCATCACCGAATCGGCGCCCGCCGCCACGGCTTTGGCCACATCGCCCGAAAACTTGATGCCGCCGTCCGCGATCACGGGCGTGTCCTGCTGGCGCGCTGCCTCGGCCGCATCCATGATGGCGGTGAGTTGCGGCACCCCGACCCCTGCCACGATGCGGGTGGTGCAGATCGAGCCCGGCCCGATGCCGATCTTGATGGCATCGGCACCGGCGTCGATCAGCGCCTTGGCGCCATCCCGGGTCGCCACGTTGCCTGCGATGATGGCGACCTTGTTGGACAGGCGCTTCAACTCGCCGACCTGGTCCAGCACCAGCTGCGAATGGCCGTGGGCGGTGTCGACGACGACGCAATCGACACCCGCCTCGATCAGGAGCGCCGATCGAGCGAAGCCCTTGGGCCCTACGCTGGACGCAGCCGCGACCCGGAGACGGCCTTCGGGATCCTTGCAGGCGAGCGGATGGAGCGTAGCCTTCTCCATGTCCTTGACGGTGAGCAGCCCGACGCAGCGATTGTCGTCGTCGACCACCACCAGCTTCTCGATCCGGTGTTGGTGCAGAAGCCGGCGCGCTTCCTCGGATGGCATCCCTTCCCGGACCGTGACAACCTTCTTGGTCATCAGATCCGTAACCGGTTGGCTCGGATCGTCGGCGAACCGTACGTCGCGGTTCGTGAGAATGCCGATGATCCTGGCCGGGAGGCCAGGAGGCCCTTTCTCGACGACCGGGATCCCCGAAATGTTGTGGCGCCGCATGAGATCCAACGCCTGGGCCAGCGTGGCGTCGGGGTTGATGGTGATCGGGTCGATCACCATGCCGCTCTCGAACCGCTTCACCTTGCGGACCTCCTCGGCCTGCGCCTGCGGCTCGAGGTTGCGATGAATGACGCCGATGCCGCCGGCCTGGGCCATCGCGATGGCGAGGCGCGCTTCCGTCACGGTGTCCATGGCGGAGGAGATCAGCGGGATGTTGAGGTCGATCTCGCGGGTGAGACGCGTCTTCACGTCCACCTGACCCGGCATGACGCGGGAATGGGCCGGCTTCAGCAACACGTCGTCGAAGGTCAAGGCCTCCGTGAAAGTCGGGCGGACGATGTTCATGGCCAACTCCGGTCGGGATCCAGCGTGTCACGAGGGACAGGATGGCCCGATCTGGTGTGCCGGGCGTCGCCGCATGGCGTCGTTCGGGTTGACGGCGGGGAGTATCATGGCGGCGACCGGCTGGGAAGGCAGCTCGAACGCCGGAGCGATGGGCGGGTGGCTCTCGAGCTGTCGTGATCGGGCGAGCCCAGGAAAAGCCTCACACGCGACATAAGCCGCCAGGGTGGAGGGCGCCGCCGCATCCACGCCGCAACGGATGCCGCCCCGCCTTGCCTCGTCACATGCTGGTGCCCCTCGTCGTCGCTTGCGCGCTGTTCATGGAGAACATGGACTCCACGGTGATCGCGACATCCCTGCCGGCCATCGCCCAGGACCTGCACCAGGATCCCATCACGCTGAAGCTGGCGCTCACCTCCTATCTCTTGAGCCTCGCGGTCTTCATCCCGGCCAGCGGTTGGGCGGCGGACCGGTTCGGGGCCCGTCCGATCTTTCGGGGCGCCATCGTCATCTTCGTGCTGGGGTCGATCCTGTGCGGCCTGTCGGCCTCGCTGCCGGCCTTCATCGCATCCCGCGTCGTGCAGGGCCTCGGCGGCGCCATGATGGTGCCGGTCGGCCGCCTCGTGCTGCTGCGCTCGGTGCCGCGCGAGGAACTCGTCACGGCGCTGGCCTATCTCACCGTTCCGGCCCTGCTCGGCCCCATCCTGGGTCCGCCGCTCGGGGGCTTCATCACGACCTATTTCGAATGGCGCTGGATTTTCTGGATCAACGTCCCGGTCGGCATCCTGGGCGTGGTGCTGGCGACGCTGTTCATTCCCGACATCCGGGAAAAGGTAGTGTGGCCGCTTGACGTACCGGGCTTCATCCTGTCGGGGACCGGATTGTCCTGCCTGTCGTTCGGACTCACGGTCGTGGGGCGCAGCATCGTACCGGCCCCGATCACGGCCGGGCTCGTCCTCGGCGGCGCGCTCCTGATCGTGGCCTATGTGGTCCATGCCCGGCGCGTCCGCTTCCCCATCATCGACCTCGGCCTCCTCAGGATCCCAACCTTCAGGGCCAGCGTCACCGGCGGTTTCACCTTCCGCATGGGGATCGGCGCGCTGCCCTTCCTTCTGCCGTTGCTGTTCCAACTCGGCTTCGGCCTGAACCCGTTCCAGTCGGGCTGCCTGACCTTCGCGGCCGCGGCCGGCGCCATGCTCATGAAGACCACCGCGAAGCCGATCCTGCGTCGATTCGGCTTCAAGCGCGTGCTTGTCTGGAATGCCGTGCTGAGCAGTTTCTTCATGGTGGCCTATGGCCTGTTCACGCCTGCCACTCCGCAGTTGCTGCTCTGGGCGGCCCTGCTCGGCGGCGGCTTCCTGCGGTCGCTGCAATTCACCAGCATCAACGCCCTGGCCTATGCGGATATCGACGCGCCATCCATGAGTCGGGCCACGAGCTTCGCCTCGGTGGCACAGCAATTGTCGCTGTCGACGGGCGTTGCGGCCGGGGCGGGCGCGATCGAGCTGTCGCAATGGTGGCATGGCGATGCACTGCTCGCGACGCGGGACTTCGGTGCCGCTTTCTTCGCGGTCGCGGTGCTGTCGGCGTCGGCGAGCCTCGTGTTCACCCGGCTGCCGGTCGATGCCGGCGATCTCCTGCGGGGTGCGAGCAAGCGCAACGCTGCGGCCGCCGTAGCGCCGAGTGGCGGCCTCGGGGATCAGCCGGCCACGCTGCTGGCGCGGTCCGCCGATCCGGTCTCGCGGGCCGAGCTGGTGGCGTCCCGCGCAGGCGACGGGGCGCCCCGGAACCCTGTCGCCAGGACATAGAGCTCCGAAGAATCGGCACGGCTCGCCTTGGGCTTGACGTGTCGGACCGCGCTGAAGTCCCGCTTCAATGCGGCCAGAAGCTCGCCCTCCGTGCCGCCCTGGAGGACCTTGGCCAGGAAGAAGCCGCGCGGCGCCAGGATGCCGCGGCAGAACTCGAAGGCCAGTTCCACCAGACCCATGATGCGCAGGTGGTCGGTCTTCTTGTGGCCCGTCGCGTTGGCGGCCATGTCGGACAGCACGCCGTCGGCGCGCCCCCCCATCATGGCGGCGATGCGCGGCACCGCTGTCGCATCGTTGAAATCCATGACGGCGAACTCGACCCCGGGCACGGCCTCCATGTCGAGGAGATCGATGGCCACCACTTTACCCGGTCCGGCGGTGGCGCCGGTCCGCTGGGCCGCCACCTGGGACCAGCCGCCCGGGGCTGCTCCCAGATCGACGATACGCTGGCCCGGCCGCAGCATCTTATACTGGTCGTCGATCTCGAGGATCTTGAAGGCGGCCCGCGACCTGTAGCCTTCCGTCCTGGCGCGCGCCACATAGGGGTCGTTCAACTGGCGACCGAGCCACAGGGCCGACGACATCGACCGCTTTCGCGCCGTCTTGACCCTCGTCTTGAGCGACCGTCCGCCCTCGCGCCCCGACGCCGCCTTGTCGGTGGTCATGGACGCATCTCTCCAGTGGCCGCCGAGGCCCGTTGCGGTCCGGGGGGCCAGACCCCGTCTCGGCGCATCATCTGGATCAGCATGCCTTCCCGCAAGCCCCGGTCGGCGATCCGCAGCCGGTCACTCGGAAACACGCGGCGGAGCGCTTCCAGGATGGCGCAGCCGCCGAGAACGAGGTCGGCGCGATCCGGGCCGATGCAGCCGTGAGCGACACGGTCGGCGAACGGCATGGCGCGAACGCGGGCGATGCTAGCGTCCACCTCGGTGCGCGACATCCACAGCCCGTCGATCCGACGCCGCTCGTAGCGCGACAGACCGAGGAACACCCCCGCTATCGTCGTGACGGTGCCGGAGGTGCCGAGCAGGTGAAAGCGCCCGCAACGGGCCTGATGCCTCACCTCGGCAGCAAACGGCGCCAGCGCCTCCTCGACATAGGCCACCATGGCGGCGAAGCTGTCCGCCGTGACGGTTCGGCCCCCGAAGCGGTCGGCCAGCGACACCACGCCGAGCGGCAGCGACGTCCAGGCGCGGATCCGGTCCCGCACGCTGCCGGCGGCATCGTCCGAACGATCGCGTTCGAGCCAGACGATCTCGGACGAGCCGCCGCCGATGTCGAACAGCACGATGCCTTCGGCGAGATCGTCGGCCAGCGCCGCGCAGCCCTCGGCCGCAAGACGGGCCTCGGTGCCGCGGTCCACGATCTCGATGTCGAGCCCGGCACGCTGCCGCACGCAGTCGAGGAACTCCGCGCCGTTGCTGGCGGCCCGACAGGCTTCGGTGGCGATCAAGCGCGACCGGGTCACGCCGTGTGCCGCGATCTTGTCGCGGCAGATCCGCAATGCCGCGAGGGTGCGGGCAATGGCACCCTCCCCGAGGCGGCCCGTGCCGGACAGGTTCTCGCCGAGTCGTACGATGCGGGAGAAGCTGTCGACCGCCTGCAAGCCGCCATCCGCCGGCCGAGCGATCAGCAGGCGACAATTGTTGGTGCCGAGGTCGAGCGCGGCATAGAGACCTTGTCCGCGGCTCGCCCGGGATGGATCGAGGTCCGTCGCCCTTGCCGGGCCGAACGCAACCTTGTGATCCACCACGACCCCCCTCCGGGACGGCCAACAGCCAACCGCTGCGACCTGCCTCAACACCCCATTCTGGCCCGTTCACACTTCAAGCGTCGCCGTATGGAAGCCGTAGACGCCTCGTGTGAGGGAGTCCAATGGATTCGAGGCCGTACCTTCAAGGGTAACGGCGAGGCAGCGAGCTCGGAGCCTTCCGACCCATAACGGCATCGCGGGTTTGGGGATCCTATGCCGCTTCCGGATCCCGGGTCACCACGGCGTCGGCGTCGCGGGCAGCCTCGTGCCGCCGCCGGTTGCGCTTGGCCCAGACGTTGAGACCTTCGACGCCCGCCGAGAAGACCATCGCGAAATACAGATAGCCGCGCGGGTAGTCGAAGCCCGACCCCTCGGCGACCAGCGACAGGCCGATCACCACCAGGAAACACAGGGCCAGCACCTTGCTGGTCGGATGGGCGTGGATGAAGCGTGCCACGGCCGTTGCGGCCACGAACATCAGCATCATGGAGATGCAGATCGCGATCACCATGATGACGAGGTCGCGCGCGATCCCGATCGCGGTCAGGATCGAGTCGAACGAGAAGACGAGGTCCATGGCTGCTATGTTGAGCACCACGAGGCCGAGCGCCCGGGGCCTCGGCGCTACCACCTCCCCCTCGTCGCGCTTCTCGATCTCGCCGTGGATCTCCAGCGTGGCCTGGACGATGAGGAAGAGACCCGCCGCCATCAGCACCATGTCGCGCCAGGACAGCGGGTGGTCCAGCACGGTCAGCACGGGACGCGTCAGCGCGATCAGCCAGGTCAGGGCGCCGAGGCTCGCCACGCGGAACACGAAGGCCAGGCCGAGGCCGAGGAGCCGCGCAAAGCGGGCCTGGGCGGCCGGTAATTTCGCGCCGATCAGCGACACGAAGATCACGTTGTCGATCCCGAGCACGACTTCCATCGCGGTCAGCGTGGCCAGAGCCAGCCACCCCGAAGGCGTTGCGATCCAGGCCATGTCGATCGCCTGCATCATCCCCACGACCCCGCGCTTGCGCCATCGCGCCCCCGCGTCACTGCGCGGGTTGCCCCCTCCGGCGCTCGCCCTTTATGTGAGGTCGCAACTGCCGCAGGGGCGCATTTTCCGCCCAAATCGCCCGCGAATGGCTCCACCATGACCGATGTGATACGCGATCTCGCCCCGACCCCCGCGTCCGAATTCGGGCGACCCGCCGTCCCGTCCGGAGACGTCATTACGGTCGGGGCCGGCGCCGTCGGATTGGCGCTCGGCATCGCTCTTGCCCAGGCAGGTCTCAAGGTCGTCCTCGTGGGCCGGATCGACGCGCGCCCGGCAGGCCGGACCGTGGCGCTGCTGGCGGGTTCGGTGCGCTTCTTGGCACGGCTGGGCATCTGGCCGCAATTGCAGGCGCTGTCCGAGCCGCTAAAAGTCATGCGCCTCGTGGACGACACGGGCTCGCTGTTCCGCGGACCGCCGGTCACCTTCGAGGCCGAGGAGATCGGCCGTGACTGCTTCGGTTACAACATCGAGAATCATCGGCTGGTCGAGGTGCTAGCCGAGGCCGCAGGCCAGGTCCGCGGGCTGACATTGCTGCCCGGACGCGTCGAATCCTTCCTCTTCGGAACCGACGTCGTGACCGTGCACGGCCCCGACGGCTTGGCGGTCGAAGGCTCGGTGCTGGTCGCCGCCGACGGCAGGCGATCGTCGGCGCGGGCTGCGGCGGGGCTGACGGCCCGCGAAGCGCGCTATCCCCAGGAGGCCCTGACGACGACGCTCCACCACGACCGCCCGCATCGCGGCATCTCGACGGAATTCCAGACCCGCGAAGGTCCGTTCACCCTGGTGCCGCTGCCCGGCACGCCCGAAGCGCCTCACCGGTCGAGCCTCGTCTGGGTGATGACGCCGGACGAGGCCGAGCGGCGCGCCGCCCTCTCGCCCCCACGCTTGGCGCGCGAGATCGAACGGCAGAGCCGCATGCTGCTCGGACGAACCACGGTCGCGGGTGCGGTCGGACGCTTCCCGATCGGCAGGCTCAAGGCCGACAGGATCACGGGCAGACGGATCGCACTGGCCGGCGAAGCGGCCCATGCCATGGCGCCGATCGGCGCGCAGGGTCTGAACCTCAGCCTCCGGGACGCCGCCGCGCTGGCCGAGATCCTGGCCGACGCCAAGCGGGCCGGCCAGGATCTCGGCAGCGCCGCGGTACTCGGCCGCTACGCCGCGGCCCGGCAGAACGACATCGCAGCGAGAAGCTTCGGGGTCGACCGGCTGAACCGAGCCCTGCTGGACGACAGCTTCCCGACGGATCTGATGCGCGGGATCGGACTTCTCGCCTTGGGGAGCGTCGGGCCATTGCGACGCTTCGCCATGCGCCAGGGCCTCATGCCGGCCGCGGACCGGGATCGCGGCGCCCGGTCCGGCGGCGGGTGAAGCCGGGCCGCCCCTGACAGGTGCGGGTGCCGGGAGGGTTGACGGCCGGGAAGTTGATCGTCCATCAGACCACGTCTCGGGCGTGGCCCGTCGTGGCGCTCACGTCAGGCTTCCATGCGTTTTCACTGGCGTTCTGTCCGATACTGCCTGGAGCATCTCCTGTTCCGGGCTGCAGGCGGCCTGTTTCGACAGCTCGGCCTGGAGCGCGCCTCCGCCCTCTCCGGTGCGTTGTGGAGGCGCGTCGCCCCGTTCTCGAGGCGCCATGGCCGCGCGCTCGGCCATTTGGTCCTGGCGTTCCCGACCATGACCGAAGCCGAACGCGAGTCCATCGCGCGCGGCATGTGGGAAAACCTGGGTCGCAACTTCGCCGAAGCTTTTTTCCTGCGGGAGATCGCGGCCAGCGACCGGATCACCTTCGAGAACCAGGAGGCCTTCGACATCTGGCGGGCTTGGCCGGGCGGCAAGGTGGCCTGCGCGGCGCATCTCGCCAACTGGGAATTGACCATCGCGGCCGCAACCCGAAGCGGGCTGCACCCCTGGAGCATCTACCAGAAGATCAAGAACCCCAGGGTGGACCAGGACGTCCACGATCTCAGGAGCTTCCTCTACTCGGGCGGCCTCGTACCCAAGGACCACGGCGTAGCGCGGCAGTTCCTGCGGGTAATCCGCGACGGTGGTACCGTCGGGCTGCTGACCGACTTGCGCGACCACGGGGGTGTCGCAGTGCCGTTTCTCGGGCGCCCGGCGCCGTCCACGACGTTTCCGGCGCTGCTGGCCACGAGCGTAGGCTCGCCGATCCTCGTCAGCTGCATGCGGCGCCTGCCGGGGGTCCGCTTCGTGCAGAGCTACGCGCTGGTCACCATGCCGGACACGGGCGACCGCAAGGCCGACATCGTCGCCGTGACGGCACGCCTGCAGGGCGTCTTCGAGGAATTCATTCGGGTCTGGCCGGACCAATGGATGTGGGCGCACCGCCGCTGGGGCTGACCCCAGGCCCGCATTGCTCTCCGACCCCGCGTGTCTCGACCGGCCGACATGGCTTGGCACGACAGGACAGTCTCATGCGAATCGCGACCTGGAACGTAAACTCGATCCGTCAAAGGCTCCCGCATCTCCTCGACTATCTTCGGAGCGTCGCGCCCGATGTGTTGTGCCTGCAGGAATTGAAATGCGTCGACGACGCGTTTCCGCGCTTGGAGGTCGAGGCAGCGGGCTACCAATGCATCGTGCACGGCCAGAAAGGCTTCAACGGCGTTGCCATCCTGAGCCGCAGGCCGATCGCAGCGGCGATGTCGGGTCTGCCGGGCGACGAGGCGGACGTCCAGGCCCGCTACGCCGAGGCCGTCGTGCCGGACGATGCCGGCCCGGTGCGCGTGGCCAGCATCTACCTGCCCAATGGTAATCCGCCCGACACCGACAAGTACCCCTATAAGCTCGGCTTCATGGACCGCTTGACGCAACGGGCCACCAGCCTCCTAGCCGCTGAGGAGACCGTTGTGCTGGCCGGGGATTACAACGTCATTCCGGAAGCGCGCGACGTCTACGATGCCGCGGCCTGGACGGGTGACGCTCTGTTCCTACCGGAAACGCGCCGCCGCTTCCGCGCGCTGCTCAACCTCGGTCTGACCGACGCGCTCAGGGCCACGACCGACGAGGCCGGCCTCTACAGTTTCTGGGACTATCAGGCGGGCGCTTGGCAGCGCAACAAGGGGATCAGGATCGACCATCTGCTGCTGTCGCCGCGCGCCGCGGACCGGTTGCGGTCGGTCACGATCGACAAGGGCGTCCGTAGCGCCGACAAGCCGTCCGATCACGTGCCGGTCAGGATCGATCTCGCCTGACCCGCAGGGGCGATGCGGCCTAGTTCCGCCTGTGGTGCTCGTCGAGGTAGAGCGAGGCGACTTGGCGATCGCTGTCGGACGCCGAGGCGACTGCCTTGGCATAGAGTTCCACGATCCAGTCGTCCTTGGGATCCTTGCTGAGGACGGCGGCGTCACGGGCCATAGTGAGCCACATCAGCCCCTTGGCGTGCTGCTGGGCCAGACCGTCGAAGCCGTTGAACAACATGTGGCCGAGCAGCGCCTCGGCCGCAAGGTGGCCTTTGTCGGCCGCCAGGGCGAGCCAGCGAACGGCTTGGCGCGGATCCTTCGCCACCACGCCTTCCGCACCGTCGAGGTACAGGCGAGCGAGGTTGTATTGGGCATCGGCATTGCCGAAATTCAGGGCCGCATACTGAAACATCTCGAGCGCGCGCTCGGCATCCGGCTTGACGTCCGTCCGGGCGATGCCGTTCAGGCTGTAGACCCCGACCGCCACGAAGGCGTTCGACACGACCGAAATGTCGCGACGATCACCATCCGCCTCGTCGTAGTTCTGCACGATCTGGGAAAAGAAACGGAACGCCTTGTAGTCGTCCTGGGGCACGCCATCACCAGATGCGTACATGCGGCCAAGCTTCCAGCGCGCCAGCGGGTTGCCGTTGGCAGCCGCATATTCGAACGCCTCGATGGAAGACTTCAGGTTTCCGGAGCGGTAGCCGTCCATGCCCTGACGGAACGCTTGAGACGGGTTCTTGAACATGGACCTTGCCGGCTTCTCGTCCGCCGGCGCATCGGTGCCGTCGAAAGCCGAAGCCGGCACCGAACTCAGCAGTGCCGAGCCCAGCATCAAGGTGATCGCCATACTACGGGTCATCGACATGGTTCGGAAACTCAACCGCGGAACCTGGACGCACTAACCGAGCGGAGCCCGACCGGCACGCGCGGACGCGCGGCTGCCGTGACGGTCGACCGGCCACTCGGGCTGAATGCTCCCATGTCGGTCCGTCCCCTCGATCAGCGACGACCATCGAAAATCGACAGTCATCTCCCGTTCATGTCACCCGTCAGCGGGATGAAACTAAGATGGGGGAGGTTAGCGGTTGCTTTATGGCTGAATAGCGGCGCATGCGCTTCGCCATTCGGGCCGAGTCGGGATGATCCAGGGTTGTTGCGCGAAAGCCACGATCGAGTTGTCGATCGATGTCCGAAAGCAACGCGGCAGCTTTATCGCTTTATAATGAATGCGGCCGCGGAGCCCCGCCTTTCAAGACCTCGGTGAGTGCCCGACCACCTTGTGCAGCGCACAAGGTATCCTTTTCAGGCGCACTTTAAGTCCGTTCTCTTGCAGGAGGCTGCGACGCGCGGGCCGCGGCGCGCCGACGCGAGGCGTCGCCCAGACGTGAGCATCGTAGAGTTGAGATCGAGCGCGCCGTCCTCCTCTGCCAGGGCAGGACGCCGCACCGAAACGCAGGGCGCTCGGCGAGGCAGGAGGTCGAGGGGAGGACTCCGATGGCTGACGGACCCTGCGGAAGGCGTCGTCAACCCGCGTGGCAGGCGGTTGAAGCCTTCCGTCCTCAATGCATCGTCAGCTCCGACCGCCCCGAGCCACTCGTTCGATCTCGGTCCGCACCAGCCGCTCCACCAGAGCCGGCAGATTGTCGTCGAGCCACGTCTTCAACATCGGCCGAAGAAGATCCCGCATGACACGCTCGAGCAAGAGCTCGTTTTCCAGCACGACCGTGGCCGCAAGGGTCTCGAAGGCGGACAGAACCGAAGCGCCCAGAGGGCCGGCCAGCAAGGCATCGTCCTCCCCCAGGGCAAGGCCGTCGTGCCTCTCGTGACCGGCGTTTGCCGGACTCGCGTGAGCTGCCGCCTCCGACAGGTGGGCCCGCAGCGACGAGCCGGCGGCTTCGGCCATGTGTCCGTTACCGTGCTGGGCGTGATCGATCTCGGCCATGAGGTCTGCAGCAGAGCCCTGAACCTCTTCCTGATCTTCGATCACCGCCTCGGGGGCGTGCACATGAACCGACTCGGCCGGTCGCTGCTGCATCTCGGCTTCCGAAGCATCCGGAAGCCGGGCGAGATCGAGCACGTCCTCGTAAGGCGCACCCGCGGTCGCTTCCCGATGGCCCTCGACGGTCGAGGGCAGTGCCGCGCCGAGTTGCGGCCGGCGCGGCATGGTGCCGTGCTCCGACTTTCCACTCTGGCTCTGATCGTCGGCGATAATGCGCCGGATCGACGCCAGAATGTCTTCCATCGAAGGTTCCTGGGGTCGACCCTCGGAGGACGCCGTTTCGGACGATGGCGGCAAGTAGGCGCTGGCAGCGGTCATGGCCTGAGGACTTTCTGACGCGGTACGAAGAAGTCGGCTGACTCGACCCCGTCCCGCATCGCTGCGGAACGCCGGCATCAACCTGCCTTCAAGGAATAGATCGGGCACCGGTTGCAAACAAGCTGTGTCGGGCGGAGTTCCGTGGACAGGCGGAAGACGGGTAGCGGGAAACGCCGGTGTGCCTCACCGGCCTTGCCGTGGGACGCAGGCGCGGCGCGGGCGAGATCCGATCGCAGCGCCGTTCAGCGTCCGTCCGGAGTACGCAATCCGAACCACTTGTCCTTGACCTGATCGAAATGGACGGCCGGGTTATAGGGCTGCAGCTGGAGTCCAAGCAGCGAGGCCGATAGGCGCCCGCAGGACGCCAGGATCGCATAGGTGGCCACCACGCGGTCGCGTTGCGCGCCCACCAATTGCACGCGGGCGTTCAGCAGCGTCTGTTGCGCGTTGAGCACGTCGAGCGTCGTTCTCTGTCCGACCCGCGCTTCCTCGCGCGTCCCGTTGAGCGCGATCCCGGCGGCGTTAACCTGGGCCTGGTCGGCCTGCACGGCGGCCTTGGACGAGACCAGGAGCCCCCAGGACGAAATCACGGCCGCGCGGACATTGTCGCGCGACACGTCGGCCTGGAATTGCGCGATGCCGAGTTGCTCCTTGGCCTGACGGATCTGCGCATAGCTCGCCCCGCCCTCGTAGATCGGCACGGACAGGGAGCCGACGATGGAGCCCACGAAGGCGCTCGAGCCGCCGATATTGCTCAGATCGTATCGCTGCTGGGCGGAGCCGTTGAGGCTGAGGGTGGGATAGAGCGCGCCTTCGGCGATCTTCACCTGCAGTTCGGAGACATCGACGGCGTGCAGCGCCGCCTGGATCGACGGATGCTCGATCTGGGAGACCGCGATGGCATTCTCGAGCGACGGGGGGATGCCCCGATCAAGGGGGCGGGCCGGTTCGAGGCGCGTCGGTTGCTCGCCGATGACCTGCCGGTAGCTGGCGATGGAGTTCTGGAGCTGCGACTGTGCCGCAAAATAGCCGGCGCGTGCGCCCGCGAGACTGGCCTCCGCCTGCGCCACGTCGGTGCGCGTGACCTCTCCGACCTTGAAGCGGTCCTGCGTCTGCCGCAGCTGCTCGTCCAGCACCTTGATATTGCTGTTGCGCAGATCGAGGATCGCCGTGTCGCGCAACACGTCCATATAGTTTTGCGCGCCGCTCTGCAGCACGCTCTGCTCCACGTTGCGCAGGTTTTCACGGCTGGCGAAGACGTTTGATTCAGCCGACTTGATGTTGTTGGTGGTGCGCAGGCCATCGAACAGCGTCTGCGACACCGTGATGCCTGCACCGCGCGGGACGGTGGTGCCGGACGACGTCAAACCGGAGCCGGTCGACCGTCCCGATGTCCCCCCGGCGGTCCCCGTCGTCCCCGTGGTTCCGGTCGAGCCTGACGGTGCAGGAACGGCGCTGGCGAGGGTCGACGTCCCTGTCGTCCCTGGAAAGCCGGTCCCGGTCGTGCCCGTCGTCCCTGGAAATCCGGTCGTACCGGTCGTCCCGGTTCCCGTCGTACCCAGGCTCGAAGTGCCCCCCAGGCTCGACGAGCCGCCGCCCCCAGCCCCGGAGCTACCCACGGGGGATCTGGACTGCTCATATTCCGCGCCGACGTCACCCGAGGCGGCAACGTGCGGCATGTAGCCCGAATTCGCGATAGGGATGTTTTCGTCCGCCGCGCGGGTGCTGGCCCGCTGCGCGTTCAGGTTGGGGTTGTTGAAATAAGCCTTGGACAGGGCGTCGGACAGGGTTTCGGCCTGCACCGCGACCGATGAAGCCGGCAAGAAGAGGCAGACCGCGATGATGGCCCGCGATGACAGGCCCGACCCGGCACGGCGACCGAACCCGGGACGCGGCGCGGCTGCGGTGAGCATGGGGTTGCAACGACTCATCAATGGACCTCGACGCCCGTAGAGGCCGCGCTGCATTGCTGCACACCTCTTCTACGCTTCGAGCGCATCCTGGCAGAGTCTCAGGATGCGCCGACGGGGCCATTCTAGCGGGTCGCGCCACGACGCGCAGGCCGGGGCATCGCCGAGTCGGGACAATTCGGGCACCTGCCGCAAATATGCGACACCCGCGCTGCAGCTACGATGCCGACCGCTTGCCGATGCGGGCGCTCCGGTCGGGTGCGAGGGCCTTCCCCGATCTCACCGGCCGTTCAGAACACGAAGGCGGGCGTCGATCTGAACGCCGGCAGGACCGGCACGGTGGCGTCGAACAGAGCGCGGCCGCTGACGTCGCCGTTGATCGGCTGATACAGCATGACCCGCCCGGTCCGGCGCCCGAGGTTGGGCAGCGACGTTTCCACCGCGACGAGGCGACCACCCGGCCTAAGCTGCTGGAAGAGCTCCTCGAGATTGGTCTCCACAGCGCCCTGAACCAGGATCAGATCGTAGAGGCCCTTCCCCACACAGCCGGCCGCTAGGTCTCCCGTGACGGCCATCATGCGTCCGCCGCCCGCTCTCTCGGCATAGGCCGCAGCGGCGGCGCTGAGGCCGGCGTCGCATTCCAGTGACACCACGCTGCCGGCCAATTCGAGCAACAGGGCGGCCGCGTAACCGGTCTCGCCCGCCACCACCAGCACGTGCTCATCGGGCGTGGGAGCGGCACCCTGGAGCATGCGAGCCAGATGCATGGGCTGGAGAAGGACCCGCACGAATGTGGCATCCTCCGACGATCTGAGCGGCAGCAAGGCGTCGGAATAGGCGAGCCCGCGGACCTCTTCCGGGAGGAACAGTTCGCGGGGCGTCAGATCGAAGGCCCGGATGACGCGCTGGTCCGTGACGTCGAACGTCCGGATCTGCCCGTCCACCATGGCGCGCCTCTGCGCCGAGAACACCTGCTCGGTCGCCACAACTCCGCCCTGCATGGAGCCTCGTCCCTTGCTGCAAATCCACTGCCGGTCGCGCTCGGCCACCGCGGAGACCGAGGATCTCGCGCCCCTGCGCGCTTATAGGGGAGCGTCGCGCGATCTGTCCACGCGTCTGGTCCTCGGGATCGAGCCATGCCCTCGCATGATGGATCGCGAAGCACCGGAATTCGCGGTACATCCCGGTGCCGGCCCGAACCACCACCGGGGCAGGCCGGCCAGGAGCCCGTCATGGAAGATGCGACGACCGAGAGTCTGGAACACCGTGAACATGCGGAACATGCCGCCCACACGGGCAATCCGCTGATCATCAAAGTGTCGGTGACGATCGCGGTGCTGGCCGTCGTGGCCGCGACCGTGGGCAGCCTGGAGACGATCGAGAGCGGAGCCGCCATCTCGAAGAAGAGCGAGTCGGTGCTGGTCCAGAACCGGGCCACCGATCAATGGTCCTACTTCCAGGCCCAGAGCATCAAGAAGAACCTCTACGACATCGCCAAGCAGTCGGACCCGTCACGTGCCGAGGCCTACGAGGCGAAAGCGCGGGACTACGAGAAACAGAGCGACGAGACGAAGGCCAAGGCGACCGAACTCGGACGCCAGAGCGACGAACTGGTGGCGGAAGGCGAGCGCCGCGAGCACCGCCATCACGTGCTGACGGTCGGCGTCACGCTCCTCCATGTCTCGATCGCCATCGCGACCATTGCGATCATCATGCAAGGCCGGACATGGCCATGGCACGGCTCGATGATCCTCGGGGCAGTCGGCGCTGCGATCGCGGCCTACGCCTATCTGGTTTGACGCGCCAGCGGGGCCAGGGCGCCCCCGCACCCGCTGCTTCGGAAACCAGGAACCCTCGACGGCGTAGGACGACGGGACGAAGCAGTCCTCATTGGGGGAACGTCAGCGTCCGGCGGCCTTGAGCCGCGTGTTGCACTGGCTCCAATAACTCGGCCACTTGAGGCTGGGCGTCTGCACCACCAGCGTAGCCTTCTGGGCGCGCCACTCGGCGCCGCACTGCTTTTGGCGCGCCAGCATGGCGGTCCGTCCGGCGCTCGCCGGAACCGCGGCCTGAGGCGGGGCCGAGAAAGATCCCCCGGCAGCCGACGGCGGCGGCGCGGCAGCCGGCGCCGCAGCGGGGGTGGGCGCCGCGACCGCAGCGTCGGCAGGCTGGGCCTTGAGGCGGGCCGCGCACTCGGTCCGGAACTGGCTCCAGCCCATACCGTTCAGCGTGCCGGCCGCCTTGGCCGACTGGTACTGTTGACCGCATCGCAGCATCACGGCTTGCGCCCGAGCGGGCGAGCCGGCTGAGGCCGCGAAGCCCGCAACCAGCAGAAGAAGCCTCAGTCTCCTCATGTCTCCCTCCGAAATGGGGCCGCGCCCGGCCCGGACCACAGGTCCCCCGCAATATCGCAGACGCTGCGTCATGCCGCTCGCCGATGCAAGGCCGAGGTCAGGTCGGGCATGGTTTTCAAGAGCCGTCTGCGAACTGCCGTGCTGCCTTGAGCGTCTTCCTTCCGCAAGACGCGAGGTCCGCCCTGGCCGGACCTCGCCGTTCCCAGGTGTTCGAGGAGCCCGCGCGACATGATCGACCAAGAGGAATCGGAACGCCCACCGGTCGCGGCGACGTCGCGGGTCGAACAGGCGGCCGGCCCTGCGTCACCTGCGACCCGGCCCAACGCGCTCAGCCTTGAGGACGAGGCGGAACTCGCCCAAGCGTTCCGGGCTCTCGAGGACTCGAGCTTCGCCGCCTACCTCACCGGCATGGTGGGGCGGCAGATCGGTTATGCGGGTGAACTCGTCCCCGGTCGCGTCGCTGCAACCGCCAACAAGGCCGCCGGCGCGGCCCTTCGCTATGCGCTGAGGGCGGCCGTGAAATCCCTGCCCGTCGATGCGCAGCCGGCATCGAACAGGCTGCACCTGGCGGCCGTTGCCGCCTCCGGAGCGGTCGGGGGCGCTTTCGGTCTCGCGACGCTGCCGCTCGAACTGCCGCTCTCCACCACGCTGATGATGCGGTCGGTCGCCGATATCGCGCGCGAGAAGGGCGAGGATCTGTCGCAGCCCGAAGCCGTGCTGGCCTGCCTCGAAGTCTTCGCCCTGGGCAGCAGCCGAGACGCCGGGCTCGGCGAGAGTAGTTATTTCGCGATCCGGGCGCTGCTCGCCAAATCCGTCACCGAGGCGGCCCGCTACATGATCGGGAGGACCATTGCCGACGAGGCCGCGCCCGTTCTGGCGCGGTTGCTCGGGCAGATCGCGTCGCGCTTCGGCTTGGTGGTGACGCAGAAAGTCGTGGCTCAGGCGGTTCCGCTGATCGGCGCCGTCACTGGCGCCGGGATCAATGCCGCTTTCATGGATCACTACCAGACCCTTGCGCGCGGTCACTTCGCGGTCCGGCGTTTGGAGCGAGTCTACGGCGCCGATCTGGTGCGGGCTGCCTACGAAAAGCTCCGGGCCAACGCGGCGGATCCCCAACGGCGGTCCGTCCACGACAGGGTGACACGGACCCCACGCCGGGACAACACTGCGGCTCTGCCGCATAGCCGCTAGACGGTCGGCACGCCGGCTTGAATCCCGTTTGATCCGGTCGGTGGCAGCCCATATGCTGGAGCCTCGCCATAGGCGGGCCACAGCATGGGACAGATCGAGGATGCCGATCTTTTCGACACGAGCGCCGCCTTGACCGTGCTCGATGCCTTCGTCGGGCGGCCGGAGTCCGACTGCCTGTCCGCGGCAGCCTCGGCATGGGAAGCCGCCTGGATCGCCTGCCTCACGAGCAGCCCCGCCTGGGCCGTGATCTCGGCCGATGAATTTGCTTCCGTGGTGATCGAATTGCGGAGTGTCGTCTGCATTGCCGGGCGCTCCGACGCATCCGCATCGACCGCCACCTGACGCGGTACATCGGTTTCTGTGGAGGCCTCGCCCGGAATCGAACCGGGGTGCAAGGATTTGCAGTCCTCTGCGTAACCACTCCGCCACGAGGCCTCACGCCCGCCATCTCGGCGCACGGTCGCCCGGTCACGGCGACAGGTGGGCTGTGTAGTGGATCGGACCAGCATCGGCAAGGCATCATGTCTGAAACCGCGCCGTGGCACCGCGGAGTCTAGGCTCGGCAAGTTTGGACTTGGCAAGTTTGGACTTGGCAAGACCACCCGATCCCGGCTATTGACCGCCATCGCCGCAAGGTGGACGGACGATCCCCGATAGCTCAGTTGGTAGAGCATTCGACTGTTAATCGAATGGTCGCAGGTTCGAGTCCTGCTCGGGGAGCCAATTCGGAACGAAACTGCGAACTTTGTTCGCCGTCGTTCCCACTCCGAGGCTCACGCTCGCAGAGGAGTGGCCCGCCCCTAAATGGGGCGGGCCGGCTTCTTCACTGGCAAGGATCCTGAGCAGCTTTGACTTCGTGCCAGTGATGCGAATTGTCGCGTCTCCGACCTCGATGCGTTGGGCGAGGGCCTGAAGGTGGTGGCGTCGATAGCCGCCGTCGGCCGTCCTCATGCGGCGCTTGGCCTCGCCTGCGAAGCGGCGGATGCTGTCCTCTGTAAGTTCGCTCGACCTCTCACCTGCCCGCGCCTCGGCGCGGTCAGCGTCCGACCGTGCGGCGTCACGGACGGTTCTCAGCTCCTTGAGGCGGGCCTTAAGGTTCTCGTCCCCCGTGTCCGCGAGGCCGTTCTCGACGGCATCATAGAGGCGGGTGAGCTTGGCGTCCGCGTCGGCCGCTTGCCGCCGAAGCTTGGCGATGCTTTCCCGATAGTGACTGGCCTGCTCGGTCCGCCGTTTCAGGACGCCGCTCAGAAGCTCCACCACGCGATCCGGCGCTAGCAGGCGGTTCTCAATGTGTTCGATAACGATCGCGTCCAGCCGATCGGTGGGGATTGTCCGTCCCTTGCAGCCCGTCTTGCCTTGTCGAGCCTTGGTGCAGCAGGTGTAGTAGCGGTAACCGTCCCCCTTTCCCCCGGTGCGTAAGGTCATTGCGCCTCCGCAATCAGCGCAGAAGCAGATCCCGCCGAGGGTGGTGCCCGAGCTCACGAAACGTGGAGCTTTAAGCTGCGGCGCCCTGGAGCGCATGACGGCCTGGGCTTCGTCGAACTCCTCTCGCTCGAGGATGGCCGGTACGGCCACTGTGACGATCTCGTCCTCCGGCTTGTGCTCGCGTTTGCGCCAGCTATAGACATTGAAGCGATGCTCGCCAACGTATGTTGTGCGGGTCAGGATTTGGTGGACGGCTCCAACACCCCAGCGACCCCCGCCCGAAGTTCTGATGCCTCTCTGGTTGAGATAGTCGGCAATGAGATTGGCCCCGAGCGGACCGCGCTCCCCGTCGCCAATACGAACGAGGCGAAACATCAGGCGGACATGCTCGGCCTGAACCGGATCAACCTCCAGCTTCTTTTTAGTCCGAGCGCCGCGCTGCTCGGCGGCAACGACGCGGTAGCCGAAGGGCGGACGTGAGCCGTTCCAGAAGCCCTGGCGAGCGTTCTCCCGCATAGCTCGCAGGGTGTGCTTGGCATTCTCCTTTGACTGGTATTCGTCGAACAGCGCCATGATCTGACGCATCATCACGCTCATCGGGTCGTCGCCGAGATCCTGCGTAATTGACACCAGGCGGACGCCGTTCTTGGCGAGTCGCCGAACATAGAACTCGAGCTGGAATTGATCCCGGAAGAAGCGGGAGAACGAATGGACGATGATGGTGTCAAACGTCGGCGGCTTGGCTGCGGCCGCGTCCATCATCTTCTGAAACTCTGGGCGACGATCATCCGTGGCAGAAGCGCCGGCCTCGACGAATTCCGCTGCCGCGAGGTAGCCCCGAACTTGGCAATAGGCCTGTGCCTGCCTGCGCTGGTCAGGGATGGACAGTTCCTGCTCCGCCTGGCGGCCGGTAGATACGCGAAGGTAGAGAGCGGCGCGCTTGGCCGCCGCCGGGCCAATCTGGACCGTCGTGGTCATAGTGCGACTCCAAGAGGGTTAGTGCGTCGGGCCGAATAGCTCGTCCAGCAGCGGGCCAAAGTGCGCCTCGATGAGGTCAAGCTCGGCCTCGGATACGGGGACATGCTCGGGCCAGTCGTCGAGAACGGTCGGTCGCCAATCATCCGAGCGCCGAGCGCGCGATGCCCGAGCCGTGGGACGGCGCTGCTGAACATAGTCGTATAGATCGACCACGTTCTCGGGCGCTCGGCTGTGGTCTCGTCGTGCTCTAGCGTGCACCATGCGGTGATGGTGCGCTCCGCCAGAACTGGCGCAAGCGCCGCGCGCAAGTAGTCGGGCCGTAGCGCACTAACGGATAGGAAAAGGCGGGTCACGACGAAGCCTTCCGAGCCAGCGTTCGGTGAAGGGTCGAGCGGTCGACGCCTAGGCTCCGGGCGATTGAGGCGTGACTGACCTTGGGGTCCGTCATCAACCGCTCGGCGTGCGCGATCTGTTCGTCTGAGAGCTTGGGCCGTCGACCGCCCTCCCTGCCGCGGGCCTTCGCAGCAACGAGGCCGGCCCGGGTGCGCTCCCGCAGCAGGTCCCGTTCCATCTCCGCCAGCGCGGCCATGACATGGAAGAAGAACCGTCCCGCGGGCGTAGTGGTGTCGATCCCATCCGTCAGCGATCGAAACGCGACTCCGTCAGCCTGCAGGTCCTCCACAAAGGTAACCAACTGCCGCACCGTCCGCCCTAGCCGGTCGAGCTTCCAGACAATGAGGATGTCACCGGCTCGCAGGTGCGAGAGTGCGTCGTCCAAACCTGGTCGCCGTGTGAGAGCCCCACTTTGTCGGTCTTGGAATACGCGGTCGCACGCAGCTTGCTTGAGCGCGTCCAGCTGGAGGTCCAGGCTCTGCTCAGCCGTAGATACTCTGGCATAGCCGATCTGCACGACAGCCCTCGCGGCGGAACTCGTCGCGAAATCTAGCGGCTCAGTTTAGATTGTGCAACGACAATCCGCAGCGCCTGACGCGCTTCGAGCGTGTAAATGTCAGCGCTGATCCGCCCATCCCGTATGTGATGGGATCGGAGAGTTCGGAAAGACGCGCTTCCACACAGTCTGCTGCATTCAGCAGACGTTATCGTCGAACGCGAGTCGGGGTGGGCGAGCTACGGACTCCTCCCAAGCTCGCCCTAAGGAACTTCCGATCTCAACGGGACACCATCGCGACGACTCCGACCGTCGCAGGCCACCCGATCTGGGACGCCGACTACTTGCTTGCCGTCACAGCGATGAGCGGCCCACCGGGCGGGGTCGTATTGGCGAAACGGGCCCTCGTGCTAGGCTACGAGGACGATCTTAGCCACACCACCCTTTTCTGCGGCTGCATGCGCTTCAGCAGCGCTGGCGAGCGGCATGGTCCGGTCGACCGGGATGGTAAGCCTGCCGTCCCGAACCGCTTCGGCGTAACGTAGGGTTGTTGCGACATCCGGTCTGGCGAAGATCGGATTTCGGTCGACGTCCGCGTAGAGCGCAGCATCTTGCAGGATGGGGCGAACGGAGCCGTACGTGCCTCCCGCTTTCACCTTGGCGAGCAGCTTGGAGGCAATCGGGCCGCCGATGGTGTCGGCGACGCAATCGAGCGGTCCAATCCGGTCGATCGCTGCATCGTCGTCGAGCGCAATGGCTTCGGTCACTCCGGCGAGCTGCCGAGCAGTGTCGAGCTTGTTGCCGCGAACGCCGGCGATGACCTTGGCGCCGATCTCGGACGCCGCGAAGACGGCCGAGCGGCCGACCGCGCCGAGCGCTCCGGTGACGAGCACGGTCTGGCCCGGTTCGACCTTGGCGCCCAACCGGACGAGCTGATCACCGGTCAGGTTGACCAGGGGCAGCGTCGCGGCGGTGGTCATCTCCAGGCCATCGGGGATTTTGACAAGGTCGGCCGCCTTGACGGCGCAAAGTTCGGCATAGGTGCGTGAGGTCATGGCCATGACGCGGTCGCCGGGTTCGAAGCCGGTGACGCCCTCGCCTAGCTCCTGGACGACGCCGGCGAGATCCACGCCGAGGACGTAGGGAAACGCGATCGGCATGAAGTCTTTGACTGCGCCCGAGCGTAGCATCCAGTCAAGGGGATTGAGGCTGGCGGCCTGAACACGCACCAGCACTTCGCCTGCACCCGGTCTGGGTGTTTCGTATTCCTCGTATTTCAGATTCGTCGCGGGACCATATTCGCGGAGTATGATGGCTTTCATGACGTTGGTTCCTTTTCTTTGGGGATGTGATCTGAGATGGACGTTGTTCGACTGCCAGAAGACTGGCATCAGAACGGAAATAGGCGGAAGATCGAACGCCGCCCGAATTGGGTTCAGGCCGGAATGACGGGCAGCAGAAGGTAGGACGTGTTCCGTCCGCCGGTGTGAAGTGCGACCTTGCCGCCGAAGACGTCTGCAGGCCGGTCGCTGGGGTCTTTGTGGACGAACGGGCCAGATCCGGTCATGAACCCCGATGCGCCCGGATACACGTAATCGTGCCCCTGCACGTCGAGCGTCAGCGTATATCCCGCGGGCAGGACCAGGCTGGTGGGCCAGATCTCGACGTCGACTTCATACACGGTCGCAGGCGTGAGCGGCTCGGCCCGGTCGTGCCGGTGCACGGGCAGGAACGGTCGCGACTGGACCTCGTCCAGAGCCCGATGGGACGCGCGCAGCCACCCCTGCGCTATCGGCGAGTGCGGTTCGATGGCGCCGTGATAGACGATCTCCTCGCCTTCGGGGGAAAAGGCTCGCAGGACCAGGAACAAGTCGACGTCGGGTGTGGAGCTCTCGACGTACAGCTTCGCCGCCACGGGTCCAGCGATCTCGAGGTCCTGCGGGCAGACATAGGTGAAGCTGAGCCGCCCCTGCTGGCCAGCATCGTAGGTCCTGGCACCGCCTGCCGCCGGCTCCTCCGGTCCCATCGAGCCGTAGTTCACGTCCAGGTGAAAGCGGGTCCACTCGGTTTCCGCGAGAGGCCAGTGCGAGGCGGTGCGCATTTCGATGTGACCATCAACGTGGCGCGTCCTGAGTTGCACGCGCGGCTGTTGGCTCCAGCCGGTGTCTTCGCCTTTGAGGAAGTGGCCGAAGAAGCGCTTCTGCAGGTCGTGTCCATACTTCGCGTAGAAGAGCGACCAGTGGGCGTCGTCGTGCATCTCAAGCCATTTGTCGGCCGATGCAGCCAGCTCGAATCCGCGCGTGTTCCCCCGCAAATGCAGCCCTTGTCCGCCCCAATTCCCGGCTGACAGCAGCGGCACTTTGATCCGCGACCAGTCAGTCGATCGGCTACGGTAATAGTCGTCGAAGAAGGGATGCTCGCTCGTGTCCTTGACGAAGTCCGCGCGCCGTTGGGCCAGTTCCTCGTCGGAGAACGTCTCATCCCCGCAGATCAGTTGCCCGGTGAGGGGATTGCGCCCGCCCTTCTCGCCGACGCCGTACTGCGTGGCTATCGTTGCGCGAAACCAACCGGCTACAAACGAGGATCGGATTCCGCCGTGATATGAGGAGTCGCGGTACAAGTCGCCCGCGCCCTCCCACACACAGATCGCGGTCAGATGCGGCGGTTGAAGAGCTGCGACTCGCCACTGGTTCATCGCCAGATAGGAGATGCCGTTCAGACCCACGCGACCGCTGCTCCAGGGCTGTTCCGCGGCCCATTCGATACACGCGTACAAGTCCCGGATTTCGCGCTCGGAGTTGAGGTCGAGATAGCCCGGCGAGCGCCCAGACCCACGGGCGTCGACGCGAACGCAAACGTACCCGTCCGGCACCCACTTCTCCGGATCGGCAACTTCCCAATTCTGGTATTTGCCGCTCGATCCGTCGAGGACCTCGGGGTAGTCCGCGATCATCTTTTGCCAGGCGTCCGGGAAGCTCTGTTGGAACGGCAGTCCCTTGCCGTAGGGTCCATAGCTGAGGATGGTCGGGTAGGCGCCGGGCGCGGTTGGACGGAAAACGTCGGCCCGCAGGATCACGCCATCATCGGTCTCGATCGGAACGTCCCACTCGATAGTCATCTCGCCGTCCACGTCGACGCGGAAAGCGCCCTGGACGGCTTGGGTGCCCGTCATGATGATTCTATCCTTCGTGGTTGTCGGGAGCCGCGACCCAGAATGACGTCGTTCGATCGGCTGATGTGGGCAAGATAGGAGGTCGAAAGGGGTCGATCTATGCTGCGGCGTGCGAGTTATCTTCGCGATTGTCCGGGACGAATCGGCTGGCGATTTCCGCAACGCGGACGCCGTAAAGCCGGGCGGTCTGAAGGTCGCCTTCCGACATTTCGCCCGGCGCCGCATCCGCGTCTGACTGCGCCATCGGCGCGATGTACGAGCCCATCCTGTTCGGATCGTCGCGCTTGGATGCTTTGACGTTTGCCGGCTTGATGGCGAGGCTGACCCAAAGGCCCCCGTGCTGGCCGGCCAGAAGAATGAAATATTGTAGCGTGTTGAGCTTGTCTCCGTTGATACTTGCGCTGTTGGTGAAGCCGCCGAAAATCTTGTTCTTCCACTTTTCTCCAAACCAAGGTTTCGAAGAGGTGTCGGCAAACTTTTTGAACTGCCAACTGGGACCGCCCATGTAGGTCGGTGACCCGAAGATGATGGCGTCGGCAGCGTTGAGTGTTTCCCACTCATCCTCGGAAATGTTGCCTTCGGCATCGATCGCGATCAGCGAGGCGGCAGCGCCTTCGGCGACAGCTTCCGCCATACGTTTTGTGGGCCCATAGCCTGAGTGGTAGACGACGGCAGTAGTGGTGCTGGGTAGGGTCATGTTGCTTCCTTGGTGGTCGGAGGTTACATCGGGTTGACGATGCGGCGTCGGTTATGCTGCCTGATACTGTGTTGCTGTCGGTGATAAACCACGCTACGGCGAACGCATCATTCTTATCATCTGTAACAATGCTTGACCGATCATCGGCTGAGAGGCAGAATGGCGCGGATACGTGGATCGCGCAGGTACAGGCCGCCCCACGTCATCACGCCTAGAAGCAGGGATATGATTACCGGCGGTGATCCCAGTTCGCCCAGGCGGAGGTGGGCACAAATCGCGCCTCCCAAGAAACCTGTTGCGAGGATCGCGCCGAGAACCGTAGTAGCCGGGATGGCATAGACGACCGCGCAGGCGACCATGATCCCGCCGAGCGTAGCGGTCAGGTCTATCGCAAAGCCGGTTTCCTGCATCATGCTCGCGATCTTGGCCGGCGCGAACAGCTGCATCGCTCCGTCTGCGAGCAGCGCTGCGATAACCAGGGCGCTTACTGACCGTCCTATCCAAACGGCGCGATAAGGACCCTGGGCGGCTTGGGTGTCGGTCATGATGATCCTGTCCTGCGTGGTTGACGGGAAACGCCGCCCAGAATGAACTCGTGTTGGGTCGGCTGATGTGGACAGGATAGGCGGTCGGAAGCAGTCGATCTATGCGGCGGAGTGCGGGTTATCTTTGCGGGCGTCCGAGACGGCGATGGCTACGCCCTCGAGCGCCGCCGCTGCTAGCGCGCGGCGAACGCTCCGCAGTGCCTCCTGAGGGCACACTC